>CEQK01073514.1_pt1 | contig 15367 bp, 15 predicted proteins | sample 531051 | NCBI WGS metagenome assembly CEQK01 (sample SAMEA2621229, study PRJEB7988) | marine metagenome | biome: marine biome (ENVO:00000447); feature: deep chlorophyll maximum layer (ENVO:xxxxxxxx); material: "saline water (ENVO:00002010), including plankton (ENVO:xxxxxxxx)" | depth 150 m
GGACGCACTTTCCTTTGGCTTACTTGAAGCCGACTTCGTTGAAGATTTCCTGCGCGCGCGTCTGGTTTTCACCCAGCGCCGAAAGGTTGAGATCGTCATGCTTGAAGTCGCCAAGGCTTTCGACCGCCGAGGAGGCCTCGATGCCTTCGACAGCCGGATACTCGTTATTGCCGTTGGCGAAGAACGCCTGCGCTTCGTCGGAGGTCAGGTATTCCATGAACTTCAGCGCGTTTTCCGGGTTGGGAGCATGTGCGGTCATGCCGACGCCGGAAATGTTGACGTGGGTGCCGTTGCCGTCCTGATCCGGGAAGACGATCCCGATCTTGTCGATACCTTCCGAAAGGCCGTCGACATTGCCGGCGATGCCGCGCGCGAAGTAATAGGTGTTTGCGACGGCGATCTTGCACTCGCCTGAGACGATGCCCTTGAGCTGGTCGGTATCACCGCCCTGCGGATCTCGCGCCAGATTGTCCTTGACGCCCTGCGCCCACTTCTTCGCCTCGTCCTCGCCGTGATGGGCGATATAGGCCCCCATCAGCGACAGGTTGTAGATGTTGGACGAGGTGCGGATGCAGACCATGCCCTTGTACTTGGGGTCAGCAAGGTCGGCATATGTCTTGGGAGGATTGTCGACGCTGTCCTTGTCGTAGAAGATCACACGGGCACGGGTCGACATGCCGAACCAGTGGCCGTCCGGGTGACGCAGGTGTGCAGGGAGGCGCTCGTCGAGCACTTCCGAATTCACCGCCTGAAGAAGACCGGCATCATCGGCACGCCAGAGACGGCCGGCATCGGCGGTGATGAAGAGGTCCGCCGGGCTGTTCTGCCCTTCCGCCTTCATGCGCTCGATAAGCTCGTCTTCCTTTCCCTCGATCAGATTGACGGTGATCCCCGTCTCTTCCTCGAACTTGGAATAGAGCTGTTCATCGACGTCGTAGTGACGGCCGGAATAGATATTGACCTCACCGTCGGCAAAGGCCGGCGCGGCTCCGAAAAGGCCGATCAACGCGGTCGAAAGGACCAGACTGCGTAGCGTGGAATTGGTCATGCGGCGAGACTCCCTGAGATATGTTTTTAAAACTTGACTATTTTGGTCTTGTTTTAACGATCTCGTCAACCCCACTCTTATCGGCGCGACGCAATAACGGACGTCACTCCCCGAAATCAGGGGAAATTGACCGCCGTGACAAAGCGACGCGGAACTCCCTACTCCTCCTCCGGGCTGTTGAAAATCTCGAACACGTCGTCGGCGTGGCAAAGCTCCGTTCCGGGCGTACGCGCCGCTGCGGCTCCCGCTGCCACGCCAAAACGGAATGCCTCACCGATCGAGTGACCTTGCGAAAGATACCAGACGAGCGCACCGACAAAGCTGTCGCCGGCACCAACCGCTGACTTGACCACCACATGGCGGGCGGGAACGCGTATCACCTCGTCACGGCTGATCAGCATCGCGCCCTCACGGCCAAGCGTGACGGTGACATGCTCTGTTTTTCCCGCGTCAACCAGCGCCCGCGCGGTCTGGATCACGCCGGCTTCATCCAGTTTATGGCCGGCCAGTGTCTCCAGTTCGCCGAGACTGGGCTTGAAGAGAAAAATCCGCGCATTGTCGAGTGTCGACTTGAGCGCTGGCCCGGAGGTATCGAGCACGAAGCGCGTGCCGTTGGAGTTGGCGATGTTCGCCATCCGCGCATATGTATCGAGCGGCGCATTTCGCGGAAGCGAACCGCTTGCGATCACATAGTCGCCCGCAAAATCCGCGACCACTTTCATCGCCTGCGCGAATTCACCTTCCGAAACCTCCGGCCCCTCGGGCACGAAACGGTACTCGAAGCCGCTCTCCTCCTCGTAAACCATGAATGCGATGCGGGTCTGCTCGGCAATCGAGATCGGATGGAGGTCGATTGCCAGTTCGGACAGCATGCCTTCGAGAAGCGTCCCCGTCTGCCCGCCCGAAAACATCATCAGTTGCGGCTTGTCGGCGGCCTCGCCCTCAGAGGTCGACAGCATCGCGATCACCCGCGCGACATTGACTCCGCCCCCGCCGGGGTGCCAGCGCTGATTGCTGGTCCGGATCTTCCGCGTGGCATGGATGTGAGCCGTATCGCTCGAAATATCGATCGTCGGATTGAGGGCAATGGACAGTGTGTTGGACATGGCTAGGCCTACGAAAACGAAATTGAAGGGCGGGACGGGCGGAGGTGCATTCAAACGTAGGGCCCACGCGAACCGCAAGCCTTGACCGCGATCAATAACAGGAACCGATAAAATTCGTGCCTCGTCACCGGAATATGATCGCTCCTCCCTTTGACTTGCAGAGGCTTAAGGGAGAGAGAAGAGGCAAAGGAGCACGACCCATGTATGACCGCAGACATTTCCTTGGCCTGAGCGGCAGCGCTGCCGCTCTCGCTTTTCTACCCCGGACGGCAGGCGCGAAGACGCTGACGCCCGAGGAAGTGTTCGAGGACGCCGATGCACCGATCCTCGGCAATCCTGACGGCGACGTCACCATTGCCGAATTCTTCGACTACCAGTGCTCCTGGTGCAAGAAGATACATCCGGACGTCATGGATGTCGTCGCCGAAGACGGCAATGTCCGCCTGATGATGAAGGACTGGCCGGTCTTTGGCGAGGCGTCGGTCTTCGCCGCACAGGTCGCCCTCGGGGCGGCACAGTTCGGCAAATATCGCACCGTCATGGATACGCTCTTGGGCATGAGCGGTCGGCTGTCGCTCGAAACCGTCAGTGAGGCCGTGGAGAAGAAGGGCATCGCCATGGACGACATCGCAGCCGCCGTGCGGGCCAACAACGACAAGATCTCGGGCCTGCTGACCCGCAACTGGCACCAGGCGGAAGCCTTCGGCTTTACAGGCACGCCGTCCTTCGTGATCGGCACCACCACCTATCGCGGCGCGTTGAACAAGAAGGCGCTGCGCGAGGCCATCGCCAAAGCGCGCGGCTGACGATCAGTCCGAATTTCCCGATGAACCATGGGAACCAAATGCCCGTCGCGGAGTTGGCCAATTGAGCACCGCGCTCGCTCAGGGTTTTCAAGAGCCTTGGCTGCATGGCATTTCGCTGGCAATGCGGGCGTACGAATATTTGAAAACCAAGGATTTCAGCACCGATGAATTTCGACAGTCTTGACCCGGCCCAGCTGGGTGCCGCCACATCCAACGCCTTTGCCATGATGGCAGGCCTGGTGACCGCCTACGCGTTTTCGGTGATCGGCGCGATCATCATTCTGGTCATCGGTTTCTGGATTGCGAAGAAGGTCAAGAATGCCGTTTTCCGGCTCGTCAACCGCAAGGGTGAAACCACCCTCGCCCACTTCCTTGCGGGCGTGGCGCGCTACGCTGTTCTCACCATCGTTCTCGTTATGGTGCTCCAGCAATTCGGCATTCAGACAGCCTCGGTCATCGCCGCACTCGGTGCCGCCGGCCTGGCTATCGGTCTGGCGCTTCAGGGGACGCTGCAGAACATCGCGGCCGGCGTGATGCTGCTCTTTCTCCGTCCCTTCAAGATCGGGGATTATATCGACACGGGTTCGGCATCAGGTACCGTGCAGGAGATCGGCCTGTTCGCGACCGAGCTCAAGACAATTGACGGCCTCTATCTCCTCGCGCCGAACTCTTCGGTCTGGGGCAGCGAGATCACCAACTATTCCTACCACACCAAGCGCCGTTTCGACCTGACGGTTGGCATCGGCTATGACGACGATATCGATCTCGCGATGAACACGCTCGAGGAGATTGTGCGCACCGATTCTCGCGTTCTCGATGATCCCGAGCCGTTCCTCTTCGTCAGCAATCTCGGTGACAGTGCAGTGGAAGTTGTGGCCCGCATCTGGATTCCCACCTCCGACTGGTGGCCGACGAGCCGCGATCTGACCAAGAAGGCCAAGCAGACTTTCGACGAAAAGGGTCTTTCAATCCCGTTCCCGCAGCGCGACCTTCATATCTACAAGGCCGAAGATCCCACCGCCTGACACCGTCATGAATACACCGGCGCAACATTCCTGTGCCGGTGCAAGGCAACCAAAACGTGTTGGCTGGCGTTTGAACCGTTGAGACGGCGTTTTTGTCCTTGGCTTTGCCGCAATGCGATGGCATGAGCGCGAAACCTGTCGACCGATGCGGTCGCCCTTGGAGCGTTTTGGATGTTTCAGAATTTCCGGCGTGATGACGCAGGCAAAGCCTCGCACCTGTCATCCGGCCAAGGCGGCGTGTCCGGCTCGACCCGCGACACCCGTCTCGACGTATTGCGTGCCATCTGCCTGATGATGATCTTCATCAATCACGTGCCGGGCAACCCTCTCGAAATCCTCACATCCAAGAATTTTGGTTTCTCCGATGCGGCGGAAGCCTTCGTGCTGATCTCCGGCATCGCTGCGGGCTTTGCCTATGGCCGCAAGTTCGGTGCGGGTGAAAAGCTTCTGACAACGCTCAGGGCCTGGCGCCGCGCCTGTGTTCTATATGTCGCGCAGATCATGACGACCGTGGCATCGATTGCGATCTTCACCCTTTTCGCAATTGGATGGTCCGATCCCCGCCTCTTCGACACGATCAACATGGGCCGCGTGATGGAAGATCCGGCGCGCGCGATCCTCGGCATCGTCACGCTCGGTCACCAGCTCGGCTACAACAACATTCTCTCGATGTATGCCGGCATTCTCCTGATGCTGCCGGGATTCCTGTTGATTTCGCGTTGGCGGCTCTGGGCGATGGTACTCGTTTCCATTGCAATCTGGTTCTTCGCCGGTCTTACCGCTTTCGGGCCGCGCACCTATCCGGGCGAAGGTTTCTGGTTCTTCAACCCGCTCTCATGGCAATTGATCTTCATCCTCGGCATCGCCTGCAACATGCACATCGCACGCGGCGGCACCATTTTGCGCAACAAATGGCTCATCATTGCAGCGGCGGCCTATCTTGTCGTTTCGTGCGTGTGGGTGTGGTGGCCACTCTGGGGGTATGAGCGGGTGCTGGGCCTGCCCCGCATCCTGACAGGATTCGACAAGACCTTCCTGTCGCTACCGCGCGTGCTGCACGTTCTTGCCATTGCCTACCTGATTGCCGCCCTGCCCTGGCTGTCGTCGCTGTTCAGGCTTGGCTACGACAATCCGCTGGCAATCATCGGCCGCCACGGCCTGCCGATCTTCATTCTCGGCACTCTTATAGCAATCACTGCACAGGGTTTCATCAAGGTCACCTTCGCCGGTCCCGTTACCTCGACACTCATCGTGGTTGCCGGACTTCTGCTGCATGTGGCCTATGCCTACTATCTGGAATGGCTGGGACGAGTGAAGCGGCAAGCGGCGAGCGGCAGGAAATCAGCCTCCAATCCCGCTATCGCTGATCAGGCGGCCGCCCCCAAAGACATCGCTGCCAAGGCCCCCACTGCCGAGACTGCACCGCGCGGAATAATCTCCTAGGACTGTCAACACCAGGGTTGGCGGCGACCCGTCCAGGTTCTCGCAAGGCCTTCAGACACGAGCACGTCACCCAGCGAATGGCCGTTTCGCAAAAGTACCCGCAACTTGCGCCCATATCGGTCCGCATCGCGGTCCGGCCAGGCGCGCAGCTCGAACGGCCCGGCATTGACGAGCTGGAGCAACCGGTGGGTGGCCTTTTCACCAAGGGCTTTTTCGGCCTGGCACTGCGGCTTGCTGATTTCCGGGGTGTCAATGTCCGCGACCCGGATCTTGGTTCCACCCATCCAGAGCGTATCGCCATCGACGACGCAGTTGATTCGTATTGCTCCCGTGCAGCGAGTGAATGTGATCGCTGCGTCCTGGCTGGAGGAGCCCACGGCGGCGCCAGATGAAACATGCGGCAAGCGCAGCGAATAGGTCGAAAACGGATCGATGCCGTCATTGCGTAAATGCGAGATGGTCGCACCGACAGCGAAGCCCAAAACGAGCAAGACGGCCATGCCCAACGGCAATCGTCGTCGTCTCTTGCGGTAGGCAATAACCTTGCCCTTGTGACCCGTTGCAGACATCCGCGGCACCTCCGCGAAAGAGGTAACCGGCAGACGCTTACCGCCGCGCTAACATGGCGGCTCAAATCTAAGTCGAATGAGAGCTTAAGACCGCAGGCGAGACCGCCTGCCGGTAACTGCGCGGGGACATGCCGAACAAACGGGAGAATTCCCGGCTGAACTGGGTCGGACTTTCATACCCCACCGCCAGCGCTGCCGAGGACACCGGCTCGCCCTTTGCCGTCATCAACCTCTGGGCCTCCATGAGCCGCATGCGCTTCTGGTACTGAAGGGGCGTCGTTCCGCAGACGTTTCGAAAGTGCTGGTGAAACGTGGTTTCGCTCATGCCGGCCTGACGCGCCAGCTCCGGCACCCTGAGCGGCTCGGCAAAATGCCGGCGGATGAAGCGCGCCGCATTGGAAATGCGCGCGGTGTGGCTCCCCCCCGAAGCGACACGCCGGAGCACATCACCATTATCGGCAGACAATAGCCAGAAGTGGATTTCGCGGATGATACCGGCCTGAAGAAACGGCGCCGCCGCAGGCTTGTCCAGAAGCGCGAACAGCCGCGTCATGGCATCGATCAACCCCTCGCCTGCCTCCCCCGATGCAATTGCCGGGACGGTTCCCTCATCCAACGCAGCGGCCTGCATCTCGCTGGCGAGCTCCCGGATCAGCGCCACGTCCAGACGGAGAGCCAGAGCGAGGTAAGGCGCATCCGTCGAAGCCTCAGTCACCTGTGCAAATGTCGGGAGATCCATGCCGACGACAACGGAACGGCCGGCGGCAAATGTCACTTCCTTGTCGTTCAACCAAGCCTGCTTGGCGCCTTGCAGAACCAGGCAGAACAACGGCTCGTAGACGACAGGAAACGGATCCGAGGGAGCGAGCTGGCGCGATACGCTGAGGGGTGCGATCGCCGTTCGATACGGTGCCCCCTCGACGGCGTTTTCTTCTGCGAAGGCTAGGACACTGTCTTTCAGACCGGCAAGCGACATGGCTTCATCTCCAAAGGATCGAACAGGTTTCTAGCCGTCTGCAACTGAAAATCCCAGTCCAAGCTTCACAGCACCGGAGGAATAGGCAGATCATGCGGCGAATACGGCAGGCAAACCGCAGCGCCGCGCGCTATCTCCGTGACCATCGAATAAAAGGAGACTTGCTTATGAAGATGACCGGCAACACCATCCTGATCACCGGCGGAAACGGCGGCATAGGCCGCGCGCTCGCCGAAGCTTTCCTCGCCAAAGGCAACGACGTGATCGTCACCGGCCGCGACAAGGCCAAACTGGAGGATGTGGTCGCAGCCAATCCCGGCATCCACGCGATGGAACTCGACGTCGCCGACGCGGACGCAATCACGGCCTTTGCCAAAAAGATCACGACCGATTTTCCAGCGCTCAACGTCGTCCTCAATAATGCCGGCATCATGCGCCCGGAAGATCCGACTGAAGCCGAGGTCGAGACCGCAGAAGCGACGATCGCAACCAATCTGCTCGGTCCCATCCGATTGACGACCGCGCTTCTGCCGCATCTTCTCGGCAAGGATGACGCGACTGTGCTGACTGTCTCATCAGGCTTGGCGTTCGTACCGCGCGCGACGTTTCCGACCTATTGCGCGACGAAGGCGGCGGTCCACTCCTGGTCGATGTCGCTCGGCCATCAGTTGAGCGATACATCCGTTCAGGTCATCGAGCTTGCGCCGCCCTATGTGCAGACAGAGCTGACCGGCGCACACCAGGCAAACGACCCCAACGCCATGCCGCTTGCGGACTACATCTCCGAGACGATGAAACTCCTGGAGACCCAGCCTGACGCGCGGGAAATCCTGGTCGGGCGTGTCGAACCGCTGCGGTGGGCCGAACGCGACGGCAAGTTCGATCAGGTTTTCGGCCACCTCAACGGCTGAGTGATACCGGTGCGGCGGCGACGTGCCGCCGTGCCCCTGCTCGCTTCTCAAGCCTTGCGGGAAAACAGTCCGGTCAGCCCCGCAACCAGCCAGCCGGCCATCATGGTCACACCGCCGGCGGGCGCTGCCATGGGAAACAGCCGGGCATGACCGAATTCGCGCAACGCAAGATCCGAGCCGAAGAGCGCTGCGCCGATGAACAGCAGCAGCCCCGCAAGCCGCAGGAACGACTGGGACTTGCCGAACAGGCCGATCGCCAAGAGCGCCGGTGCGTGCGTGAGACAGATGAGCGCCACAGCTCCCATCACCCGCGGATCGCTGCCCGCATGGGCGCTGAGCGCGGCAGCGGCGACACCGGAAATACCAAGAAGTCCGGCTGCGAAGGTTTCGGCCCTGTTCATGAAGTAAGCCCTTTCAATGCAATTCTCAGCGCAGACATAACGCCGATCCGGCTTTGGAGACACCTACAAGATTGCCGCATCCGGCTTGTCCACTTTCGATTGCCCGCCATGCATTGCCTCGCCTGCCACACCCGCTTACACCTTGGCGGCACCCACCCCGATTCGAAATGAAGCGCCGTTCCGGCAGTCGAGTAGCGATGTCCTCCAAACATGCCGTCCTCAAGGAAGTCTTCGGGTTCGACGGCTTCCGCCCCGGCCAGGAACGGATCGTCGACTGCCTGCTCGATGGGCGCCATGTGCTTGCGGTCATGCCCACGGGCGCCGGCAAGTCGCTGACCTATCAGGTCCCGGCACTGTGCAAGGGCGGACTGACGATCGTGGTCTCGCCGCTCGTCGCGCTAATGCAGGATCAGGTCGCAGCACTCAAACTTGCCGGCGTTGCAGCGGAGACCATCAACTCCGCCGCCAGCCGCGAGGACAATGTCGCCATCTGGAAGCGTGTGGCCGCCGGCGAGGTGCGCATCCTCTACATGGCCCCCGAGCGCCTGATGACCGAGCGCATGATCGGCGCGCTGCAGCGCATCGGCGTCGGCCTGATTGCGATCGACGAGGCGCACTGCATCTCGCAATGGGGCGCTTCCTTCCGCCCCGAATACGACATGCTGCAGAACCTGCGCACGGCCTTTCCCGGCGTACCGATCGGCGCGGTTACGGCGACGGCCGACGACGCCACCCGCCAGGATATCATGGGCAAGCTCTTCGGCGGCGACGCGGATCTTTATGTAGCTGGCTTCGACCGGCCCAATATCAGCCTCACGGTCGAACCCAAATCGAGCACGCGGAAGCAGCTTCTGGCCTTCCTTCAGAACCGGCCCGAGGAAAGCGGCATCGTCTACGCCCTGTCGCGCAAATCGAGCGAGGAATTGGCAAAATTCCTCTCCGGCAACGGTTATCGCTCGGTGCCCTATCATGCCGGCCTGTCGCCCGAGCAGCGCGCCGAGGCGCAGAACCTTTTCATGACCGAACCGGGCGTCATTGTGTGCGCCACCATCGCCTTCGGCATGGGGATCGACAAGCCGGACGTGCGCTTCGTCTTCCATGCCGACATGCCCGGCTCGCTCGATGCCTACTACCAGGAGATCGGCCGCGCCGGACGTGACGGTGCGCCTGCCGACGCGCACATGGTCTTCGGGCTGCAAGACATCACCATGCGCCGCCGCTTCATCGACCAGGAGCACACCGACGACGAACGACGCCGCCGCGAGCACAAGCGGCTCGATTCTCTGGTGGCGTATTGCGAGGCGCCCGAATGCCGCCGCCAGAGCCTCTTGTCCTATTTCGGCGAGACGTCCGAACCCTGCGGCAATTGCGATGTCTGCCTGAGCCCGGTTCCCACCGTCGACGGCACGGAAGACGCGAAGAAAATACTGCTGACCGCGGAAATGACCGGCGAGCGCTTCGGCGCCACCCACATCACCGATCTTCTGCTCGGCAAGGCCAACGCCAAGGGACAGTCCCTCGGCCACGACCAGTTGCCGGTCTATGCGACGGGTCGCAACCAGCCCCGCCATGTCTGGCAGTCGCTGATCCGGCAGATGGTGGGCGGCGGCTATCTCACCCTCGATGTCGCCGGGTACGGAGGCCTGTCGATCGCGAAGAAGGGCCGCGCACTGATAGAAGGCGACGGCTCATTCCGCTACCGCGCCGACATGATCCGCGCCGCCCGCCCCACCGAGAAGAAGGCTGCACCGGTGATCGACGCGAGTGTGCCGCAGGAATTGCTCAACCGGCTGAAGACCCGCCGCAGCGAACTGGCACGCGAGGGCTCCGTACCGGCCTATGTGATCTTTTCCGACAGAACACTGATCGAGATGGCCAAGGAGCAGCCGCGCAATCTCCGCGAATTCGAGATGCTCCATGGCGTCGGCGCCGCAAAGCTCGAACGCTTTGGCGAGGTATTCCTGCGAGAAATCAAGGCTTTCGAGCAAGGCTGAAAAACTGTTCAGACTTTCCACAGATTCATTTGAAGAGTCCGGCAGCCTGGCGACTGCGACAATCTAATATTTACGACTTGCCTTTAAAGACAATCGAGATGAGCGAAATTTGTCGATGCATCCAAACTGACGATTAGTCTGAGCTTGGGCGTATGCAGTAGCTGAGAAGTAATTTCACCTACCCGCCGGGAATATGCGATGCGCTTTTTGGAAATGTGGAATCCGCTGACATTCGTCGGTTACGACATCGCTTCTAAAGAGCAGGTCGACCAGACGCTTCACGAACTTTTCAGCGTGAAGCCGCATATCGCCGTCATATTCAGCATTGCGGTTGCAGCCCTGAGCGCTGTTCTGGGAGGCTCTGTTGAAACCGGCCTTCTCGCGTTGGTCATAGCAGGCGCAGGTTTGCTTTTCCGCTATTTTACCGAAAAGCACTTCAAGGCCAGGAAATCTGAAGCGACGCGAACGCAACTCATCCGCCTCCTCGTAATTGCCTCTGCGTTCTCCATTGTGGCATACGCCATGAGTTTGAGCCTGCTCTTCTACATCGGCTCGCCTGCGACCCAGATGCTGGTCATGGCGGTCGGCTGCGCCATTGTGCAGGGGGCTGCGGGTCGCGCCTACATGATGCCCGGCACGGCCCTTTTCAACATCGCGATCGTGATCGGGATGCTGTCGATCTCGACGGTGGCAGGCGGCAACTATCTGGTGCCCGTCTTCGGGCTTATCTATTTTGCATTCCTGTCAGGTTTCGTCATCAAGATGGTGGAAAACCGGGAGCGCCAGCTGGAAGCCGAACTGAAAGCGGAATTGCTCTTCAAGGAAATTGTGGAGAAAAACGAGTTGCTGCGCCTGGCCAATGAGGCCTTGGCAACAAAAGCTCATGAAGATGCGCTGACCGGCCTCGCCAACAGGCGCAAACTGGACTTCACCCTGCCCCGGGTCTTCGACGCCGCAAAGAACGAAGGCTACGCGGTATCCATGTTGATCATCGACGTGGATCACTTCAAGAATTTCAACGACACCTACGGTCACCAGGCAGGCGACGAATGCCTGCAGACCCTCTCAAAGGTTATCAAGCAGGCAGTCACCGTGCCGGACGGACTGGTGGCACGATACGGCGGCGAGGAATTTGTCGTCATCCTGCCCCGCACCGGCAAGCGGGAAGCGCGCGCGATAGCCGAACTGATCCGGATGCGGGTGAGCATTACAAATCTCGACACCTTGCCGAATTCGCCTCCGCCCCAAACCATCAGCGTCGGTCTCGCCTGCACCAGCGACTGTGCACCGGACCGTGACGCCATGCTCCAGGCCGCAGACCAAGCACTCTACGACGCCAAGAAACTCGGCCGCAACCGCGTTTGCGCCCACGCCAAGGTGACTGTGGAGAGACGCAGCGCCTGAGCAAGACGTTAGCTTCGAAGAAATGGTGGGCCCGGAGGGACTCGAACCCCCAACCAAGCGGTTATGAGCCGCCGGCTCTGACCAATTGAGCTACAGGCCCGAAAACGGCGTGGCGCCGTTCGGGAATTCGCGGATGAGGTGAAGGTTGCCCGGCACCGTGCCGGATTGGCCATGTACCTGTCCCCGCGAAGGCCGCTTGCGGATGTAGACGAAAAGATCACGCCGGACAAGGCTGCGGGCGCCGCATTCCGCCCACAATCAAAAGCCATGACTGAAATACACTTTAGCCGATTACCGAGGAGCTTTTTCATGCTTTCATCCCGTTCCACCCGCCGTCCGCTGATGCTCGCACTGGCGCTGTCCACTGCAAGCCTCGTTCCGCTGGCCGCACCCGCATTTGTGTCCCCGGCACTGGCGCAGGAAGAGGCCGCTAAGGCTGCCGTTATCACGGTCTCTGCGGAAGGCACGGCCTCTGTGGTCCCCGACATGGCCGTCATCGACCTGACCGTGCTGCGCGAGGCCGACACCGCCCGTGAAGCACTCGATGCCAATACCAAGGCGATGAACGAGGTTCTGGCCGCGCTCAAGGAAGACGGCATCGAGGATCGCGACATGCAGACCTCGAATTTCTCGATCCAGCCGCGCTGGGTCTACCCGAAGAATGACGATGGCACCCAGACGCCGAAGATTTCCGGCTACCAGGTGACCAATGGCGTGACTGTCCGTATTCGCGATCTCAAGCGGCTGGGCGACATTCTCGACACCTCGATCACGCTGGGCGTGAACCAGGGCGGCCAGATCAGCTTCACCAACGACAAGCCGGACGAGACGATTGCGCAGGCTCGCAAAAATGCGGTGACGAACGCCCGCAAGAAAGCCGAAGAGATGGCTGAGGCCGCCGGCGTCAAGCTCGGCCGCATTACCTCGATGTCGGAACAGTCTTATGCCCGGCCCATGCCGATGGCACGCGGCGACATGATGAAGTTGCAAGCCGAAGCGGCTTCCGTGCCGGTGGCGGCCGGCGAGAACGAATACAGCGTCTCGGTTTCCATGAGCTTCGAGATCGAGCAGTAAGCGCGCCACCCCACAGAGTTTGAAAACCCCGGTGCTGAGCGGCACCGGGGTTTTTGTTTGATCGGTCGGCGGGATCAGCGGCTGGCGACAACCGGACAACCGCGACCATTGGCAAAGTTTGCCGCTGTCTGATCGCCGTCGAGCAGGCCGCTCACCTTGATGACGCGGCGATCGACGCCAACCACGCGGGCCCCGCGCAGACCCATGGTGCGTGCCTTCTCCAGTGCCTGGCCGGGCGCGCATACATCGCCGTATTGGGACTGGGCACCCACCCTTTCAGCGCGTGAATCTTTGTTCCAGGGATAGCGTTTTGCGCTTTTGCCCCAGACATGACCTTCCCGGCTCTCCGCATGACTGATTTCCACGATCTCCGCTTCACCTGCACCAGCAGCAACACTCGAATTGGCTGCAGAGGTGACGTGCGCGCTTGCGACCAGCCCCGCGATAACAAGCGATGCCGCGAGCAGTGTGGATTTGATCAGTGTCGTCATGCGTATCTCCTTGGCAATGGTCCAACTGTCTCGGCCGGCTTGTGTTCCATCCTTAAATGCAGATTTATCGATCTTATGATCATCAGGCCGGGCTGAGTCCCATCCGAAGAAAGGTGTTGATCCCTATTCAACCCAATCCGGCATGCCGGTCTGTGCCTTGGCGCACACCGCTGACGCACGTGAACGGACGACCTGAAATGTTTGCCAATGCCTCGCGCTCCCCTCGCCGGAAACGAAAAAACCCGGCGCCAAGGGGCACCGGGCTTCTTTTCAGGATCGGTCGACCGGATCAGCGGCGTGCGATCAACGGGCAGCCGCGATCATTTGCGAACACTGCGCCGGAGCGGAAACCGTTGCGGACGCCACGAACCTTGACCGTGCGACGGTCGGCATCGACGATGCGGGCATTGCGGATGCCCATGCTGCGCGCCTTTTTCAGCGCCTGACCGGGTGCGCAGATGTTGCCATACTGCTTCTTGTTCCAGCCGCCGCGGTTGTCGTGGTCCTTGTTCCAGCCGCGACGATCGCGATTGTTTCCCTTGTCCCAGCCATGGCCGTTCTGGTGCTTGTACTTGTGGCTCACCTGGACGGGCTGACCTCCGCCGATAACGATCGAGAAGCCGGTGCTCGCTGCCGAAGCGCTCGGAGCGGTAGCTGCGACGCCGGCAACGGCGAGCGAAGCGGCGAGAAGGGTGGATTTGATGAAGGTCTTCATAGTCATTCTCCTTGGGGCTGACTTTAACTGTCTGGGTCGTGTCAGGTTCCCGACGGGCACTCCCGACCGGTTGATGCGACACTAGTCCCACCAAGCTGAACCCCATCAGAAGGCACCGTTCATCAGCGGTTCACCCACATTCGAAAGATCAGTCCGCGCCCTGCCAAACCCGCAGACAGCTTGAAACAAAGTGACCCCGGAGCGGGCAGGCTCCGGGGTCGTCGGGGCTCCACACGCATGACGCGGAGCCTCGAAGGGGGGAGTTTTGATTAGCCGCGGACGCGGATCACCGGGCAGCGCCAGGTGTTGGCGAAGACGGCGCGAACGCGGTGGCCGTGCTTGCGGCCAACGACGCGGACGACGCGGTGGTTGGCACCGACCACACGAGCGTGACGGATACCCATGTGACGGGCCTTGCGGGCCGCCTGGTGCGGTGCGCAGAAGCCACGGCGGTGACCGCGGTCCCAACGGTCATGGCCACGGCGGTGGCCGCGATTGCCGTAATGGCCGTGTCCGCCACCACCAATGGTGATGGAGAAACCGCTGGAGGCGGCGGACGCGCTTGAAGCCGTAACGGCCGTGGTGGCCAGGCCAGCGGCAGCAAGCGTGAGGGCGAAGACTGCGGTCTTGGCGGTCTTGAGGATCTTGGTCATGGTCTCTCTCCTTCCATGAGGCGTTTCTGCCCCGGTCAATACCCCGGTCACGACCGGCGAATGCTGGAGGTCAGTGCCGATCGATTGAGCGGAAGATAACGAGACCCGTCTGAACCGAACCCGAAAGGGCCGTTCATTTTGGGTTCAGGGAAATGGAGAGCACCGGGAAAGGGTGAAAAGCCCTCTCAAAACGAAGGGAAACCCCTCGCCTGCCACTGGTTTCTCGGGATCGGGTCGCCGACTTTTATGGCGAAGGACACAACTTTGCGGACGTCCGCGTCGAGCTCGCAGCGGAAGGCGAGATTGTACCACGCGCCCTGGGCGCGGAAGGCGCCGTTGTCGACATCGATGATCGTCGTGTTCTCGGGGAGTTCATAGGCGGGCAGGAGTTCCGGCCAGTAGGCGGGCGTGCCGTTGCGCAGCTGCTCGCGCAGTTCGGTGGCGCAGAGATCGGCCCCCCGATTGGCGCGCGGCATGTTGGCCATCGCGGTGATCGCAGCCTGCGAGCCTGTCGCCTCGGTTGAGAAAAGCCGTTTGGCTTCAGGCAGATTGGCATTGGGCGAAACCGAAATGCGCGCCGCATCGCTTGGCCGCGCAGACGGCGTCGGCACATTGGCGGTCAATTCTTCGAACGGGCTCGCAATATCTTCGGGCGCATCCTCGACGAGGCCGCCATCGTCTGAGGAATTGCCATCCAGCTGCTCGCGCGGGCCCGAATCCTCCTCGCCGAACTCGAAGACCGGTCGCAAGG
>CEQK01032651.1_pt1 | contig 15341 bp, 13 predicted proteins | sample 531051 | NCBI WGS metagenome assembly CEQK01 (sample SAMEA2621229, study PRJEB7988) | marine metagenome | biome: marine biome (ENVO:00000447); feature: deep chlorophyll maximum layer (ENVO:xxxxxxxx); material: "saline water (ENVO:00002010), including plankton (ENVO:xxxxxxxx)" | depth 150 m
GGCACCCGCTTCGGCGGCATCCCCCAGGGCGTGCCGCTGCCGGCAATCCCCGACGTGACCTGGATCAAGGTCCAGGCCGTGCTGCCCAACGCGGTCGCCTTCGCGCTTCTGGGCGCCATCGAATCCCTGTTGTCGGCCGTGGTCGCCGACGGCATGACCGGGCGGCGCCATCGCTCCAACTGCGAACTGGTGGCGCAGGGCGTCGCCAACGTGGCGTCCGGCCTGTTCGGCGGCATCTGCGTGACCGGCACCATCGCGCGCACGGCGACCAACGTGCGCGCCGGCGCCCACGGCCCCGTCGCCGGGATCATGCATTCCCTGTTCCTGCTGGGCTTCATTCTGGTGGCGGCACCGCTCGCGGCCTATATCCCGCTCGCCAGTCTGGCCGGGGTGCTGGCCATCGTCGCCTGGAAGATGATCGAAAAGCACGCCTTCGCGACCCTGATCCGCGCGTCGCGCGGCGACGCCCTGGTGCTGCTCGCGACCCTGGGCCTGACCATCTTCCGCGACCTGACGGAGGCCATCGTCGTCGGCTTCGCGCTGGGCTCTGTCCTATTCATTCACCGCATGTCCAAGACCACGGCGGTGGAAAGCCACCGGCCCTTCGTCGCCGAGGACAAGGCCGACGACGCCAACGGCGGGCGCAAACCCTATGACGAGGATGACGCGTCCGACCCGGACGTCGTCGTCTACCGCATCGTCGGCGCCTTCTTTTTCGGGGCGGCGGCGTCCATCGGATCGGTGCTGGAGCGCATTTCCGACACCCATAAGGCGCTGATCATCGATCTGGCCGCCGTGCCGTTTCTGGATTCGACGGCGGCCAACACCATCGACGGCCTGGCCAAGAAGGCCCAGCGCCAGGGCGTCGCCGTGATCCTGACCGGCGTGTCGGCGAGCGTGCGCCGCGACCTGACCAATCACGAGATCACGCCGCCCCTGGTCACCTTCGAGACGACCATCGACGCGGCCCTCGCCAAGGTGCGCGGCGAGACGGTCGCGGCCGCCGCGGACTAATCGTTACCTGCCCCGCTTACACGCAAAGCGGCGTTCGCGCTGGACGCCCGGCGCTCAGGTTTTGCTGCCCGGCTGGAAGCCCACGGAATCCTGGTATTTCTCCAACTCCGCTTCGTCCATATAGGCCTCTTCCCATTTCATGATCTGGTCGAAGCCGGCGAAGGTGTGGAAATCGCCGACCGGATGGCCCTTCAGGCTGTCGAACAGTTCGGCCTCGACCATGGGGCCCCGTTCCTTCATGTCGGCGGCGAAGGAATAGAGCGCCTTCAGGGTCGCCCGGTGGGCGGCGCCCGGCAGGATGGTCAGGGCGATGCCAAGCGCCGTCATCTCGTCGGAGGTGAAGCGCGGCGACACGCCGGTCTGATTGTAGAGAATCGGGCCGTTCACTTCCTTGCAGATGCGTTCGACCTCGTCCCGCGTGGTCGGGCCTTCGACGAAGGCGATGTCGGCGCCGGCTTCCAGATAGGCGTTGGCGCGCTCGATGGCGATGTCCAGGTTGCCGCCGTGGGCCCCCCGGGCGTCCGTGCGCGCGATCAGCACGAAATCGGGATCAAGTTCGTCCCGCACATCGGCCGCCGCGCGGTACTTGCCGACCGCTTCCGCCATGGGGATCACCCGCCGCCCGGCGACATGGCCGCAGCGCTTGGGAATGGCCTGATCCTCGATATGGATCGCCGCCGCGCCCGTCTGAATGTATTCGCGCACGCAGCGGATCACGTTGATGGCGTTGCCGTAGCCGTTGTCCGCATCGGCGATCAACGGCACCTTGACCGCGTTCGCCATGTAGCGCGCATTGAGATGCATTTCCGTCATCGTCGCCAGGCCCGCGTCGGGCATGCCGAGCAGCGCCAACGAGGTGCCGTAGCCGGTCATGTAGACGGCGGGAAAGCCGACCAGTTCCATGACCTTCGCGGACATGGCGTCGTAGCAGCCGGGAACGACCAGGGTTTCCTTGGATTTAAGAAGCTGGCGAAGCTGGGTGGTGGCGCGCAAGGGATGGGTCCTCCGGGATAGAGTTGGATTGGCGTTTTTAATTGCCCCGGATTTTGGTCGCTTTTGCGAAAAGAGTCCCGCACTTTGTATACAAAATGACCCGTACGGGATTGGTCGTCAGCGGAAATGCCGGTCCCGGTTCATGAGCCAGAGCAGGACCAACAGGGCCGGGATCGCCGCCATGGTGGTGCCGACGAAATAGAGTTTCCAGCCCAAGGCCTGGGCCGCCTCGCCGCCGCCGGCGACGAAGATCTTGCGCCCCAGGGCCGCGAAGGCCGACAGCAGGGCGTATTGCGTGGCGCTGTAGGCGCGGTCGCAGAACCCGGACAGATAGGCGACGAAAGCCGCCGTGGCCATGGCCGAGGTCAGGTTTTCCAAAGCGATGGTCACGGTCAGCGCCGGGATCGACGGGCCCTGCCCGGCCAGCCAGGCAAAGGCCAGATTGGCCGCCGCCTGCATGACGCCGCAGACGAACAGGGCGCGCAGCAGCCCGAAGCGGGCAACCAGAATGCCGCCGACGATCGCGCCGGCGATGCTCATGGCGAAGCCCCAGGCCTTGGTCACCAGGGCGATCTCGGTCTTGGTGAAGCCGATATCCAGATAGAACGGATTGGCCATCACGCCGAGCAAGCCCTCGCCGTATTGGAACAGGGTGATGAAGACCAGCACCATGGCCCAGTTGCGCCGGGTCATGAAATCCAGAAACGGTTCGATCAGGGCGGCGCGGAAGGGTTGGTCCGTGCGCGCGGGCGGGCGCTTGGGCTCCGGGCTGGTCAGCGTCGCCGCGAGGCCCACGGCCATGAGGGCCGCCATCACGCAATAGGCCGCCTGCCAGCCCCATTGATCGGCGATCAGCAGCGCCCCGGCGCCGGACGCCAGCACCCCGACCCGGTAGCCGTTGACGAAGTTGGCCGTGCCGGGGCCTTCCAGGGCGCGGTCGAGGGAGTCGATGCGGTAGGCGTCGGCGACGATGTCCTGGGTCGCGGACGCCCCGGCCAGGACCACCGCCCAGAACGCCGTCAGGGCCAGGTTGGCCGCCGGGTCGGAGGTGCCGAGGAACAGGATCGCCAGCGCCACCGCACCTTGCGACAGCAACAGCCAGGACCGGCGCTGCCCGAAGCGGCGGGTGAGGATCGGGATCGGCGTCTGGTTGACCACGGGCGCCCAGACGGGCTTGAACACATAGGCCGACCCGGCGAGCGCGAACCAGCCGATGGCGGCGACGGACAGCCCCGATTCCCGCAGCCAGGCCGACAGCGTGGAAAACACCAGGAGATAGGGCAGGCCGCTGGAAAATCCGAGGAACAGCTGGATCAGCGCCGGGCGGCGGACATGGCCCTTGAGGGCGTCGGCCCAGCCGGGGCGCAGGGACCGGTTCATGGTCTTATTCCCCCGCCCCGCACGCGGCGGCGCTCAGCCGACGGGTTCGAACTTGCCTTGGGCGCCGTCGTAGACAGACAGCTTCGCCTCGGCGATGTCGATGTACCAACCGTGAAGCTGCAGCTCGCCGGACTCGACCCGTTCGCGGACCCAGGGAAAGGTCGTCAGGTTTTCGAGCGAGACCAGCACCGCGTTCTGTTCGCACACCCGGGTGCGGGTCGCCTCGTCGGCGCCGGCCATGGTCGCCAGCACACGGCGGTGGGCGGCGGCCAGCATGGAGACCCAATGGGTGACGAAGGTGAACTGCCCGTCGTCCGTGTCGGCGTTCATCATCGCCTTGACCCCGCCGCAATGGGCATGGCCCAGCACGATGACGTGCTTCACATTCAAGCCCAGCACGGCGAACTCCAGCGCCGCCGAGGTGCCGTGGAACTTGCCGTCTTCTTCCAACGGCGGCACCAGATTGGCGACGTTGCGGATCATGAACAGATCGCCGGGATCGGTCTGGAACAGGGTCGCGGGTTCGACCCGGGAATCCGAACAGGCGATGACCGCGACCTGGGGCCGCTGGCCCTGGGCCACCAGTTCCTGGATCAGGGGTTTGGAATCCTGAAAGGCGCCGGTGCGAAACCGGCGGTACCCATCGAGAAGTTTTTCCACGCCGGTCGTCATCAGCGAAAGGATCCTTGTGCCTTAGGCGGATTCAGCCTCGCGGCGTCGTTCCGCCTTCTTGCGTTCGTTGGGGTCCAGGATCGCCTTGCGCAGGCGGATGGACTTGGGCGTCACCTCGACCCGTTCGTCATCGTCGATGTAGCTGATGGCTTGCTCCAAGGTCAACCGTCGGGGCGGCGTCAGGCGGATCGCGTCGTCCTTGCCGGAGGCCCGCATGTTGGTCAGCTGCTTGGCTTTCATCGGGTTGACTTCAAGGTCGTTGGGCCGCGCGTTTTCGCCGATGATCATGCCTTCGTAGACGGCTTCGCCGGCGCCGATGAACATGAAGCCGCGTTCTTCCAGGTTGGCCAGGGCGAAGGCCACGCTCTGCCCGCCGGCGTTGGAAATCAGCACGCCGCTGCGCCGGCCCGGCACGTTGCCGCGGAACGGGCCGTAGGCATGGAACAGGCGGCTCATCACGCCGGTGCCGCGGGTTTCCGTCATGAAGTCGCCGTGATAACCGATCAGGCCGCGGGTCGGGACATGGAATTCAAGGCGCACCTTGCCGCCGCCCGAGGGCCGCATGGCCAGAAGCTCGCCCTTGCGCAGGCTTAAGGATTCCACGACGGTGCCGGAATATTCCTCGTCCACGTCGATGACCACTTCCTCGATCGGCTCTTCGCGCTGGCCCGTTTCCGGGTTGTTGCGGTAAAGCACGCGCGGGCGCGAGATCGACAGTTCGAACCCTTCGCGGCGCATCTGTTCGATCAGCACGCCAAGCTGCAGTTCGCCGCGCCCGGCCACGTCGAAGGCGTTGTCGTCGGGCGTTTCGGTGATGCGGATGGCGACGTTGCCTTCGGCCTCGCGGTCCAGGCGGTTGCGGATCACCCGCGACTGCACCTTGTCGCCGTCCTTGCCGGCGAGCGGGGAATCGTTGATCGAGAACGTGACCGACAAGGTCGGCGGATCGACCGGCTGCGCGGCCAGCGGTTCGGTCACCTGCGGATCGCACAGCGTGTCGGCGACGGTCGCCTTGGCCAGGCCGGCGATGGCGACGATGTCGCCCGCTTCGGCGCGGTCCACGGGCTGACGCTTAAGATCGCGGAACACCAGGATCTTGGACACCCGGCCCTGTTCAACCAGCTTGCCGTGACGGTTGAGCGCCTTGATCGGCATGTTGGCTTCTAGCACGCCGGACTGGATGCGCCCGGTCAGGATGCGGCCCAGGTAGGGATCGGCCTCCAAGGTCGTCGCCAGGATCGTGAAGGGGGCGTCGACCGGGCCCACGTCGGGAGAGGGCACATGGTCGGTGATCATCTTGAACAAAGGCGTCAGGCCGTCGTCGCGGGCATCGGGGCTGAGCCCGGCCCAGCCGTTGCGGCCCGAGGCATAGAGCAGCGGGAAATCAAGCTGTGCGTCATTGGCCTCCAGCGCGGCGAACAGATCAAAGACCTCTTCGTGCACTTCGTCGATGCGGGCGTCGGGACGATCGACCTTGTTGATGACGACGATCGGGCGCAGGCCGAGCTTGAGCGCCTTGCCGAGCACGAATTTGGTCTGCGGCATCGGGCCTTCGGCCGCGTCGACCAGCAGCACCACGCCGTCGACCATGCCGAGGATGCGTTCCACCTCGCCGCCGAAATCGGCGTGGCCGGGCGTGTCGACGATGTTGATGCGGAAATCTTCCCATTCCACGGAGGTGCATTTCGCCAGAATGGTAATGCCGCGTTCCCGTTCCAGATCGCCGGAATCAAGGGCGCGTTCGGCCACCGCCTGATTGGCGCGGAAGGCGCCGGACTGGCGCAAAAGCCCGTCGACGAGGGTTGTTTTGCCATGGTCGACGTGGGCGATGATGGCGATGTTTCGGAGCAGGGTCCGGGTCATGAGATCAGGTCGCTTCTAAATAAAGGAGAGGGATACGCAGCGTCGCGCTGGCCGCTATATAAGGCCAGCGGGCTCAATACACCAGAAAATGCTGCACTGCGGTCTTAATCGGCCGCGCGTCAGTCCCGCAGCTTGAGCGTCATGGCGGCCTTGATATCGGTTTCCGGGCGGGCGCCGATCTGGGCGATGACCTCGGCGGCGGCGATACCGCCCATGCGGGCACAGGCCGCCAGATCCTCGTCCCGGGTATAGCCGTAGAGGAAGCCCGCCGCATAGGCGTCGCCGGCGCCGGTGGTGTCGATCACCTTATCGACCGGGGTGGCGGCGACCGCCGTTACGTTGTCGCCGCTGACCACGACCGACCCCTTTTCCGAACGGGTCAAGGCCGCGATCTTGCAGTGGCCCTTGACCTTGTCGACGGCGGCGTCGAAGTCGTCAACCTGATAGAGGGACAGGATTTCCGCCTCGTTGGCGAACAGGATGTCGACATGCCCTTCGATCAGATCCAGGAAATCGGCGCGGTGACGATCAACGCAGAACGGGTCGGAGAGCGACAGCGCGACCTCGCGCCCGGCGTCACGCGCGGCGGCGGCGGCCGTGCGGAAGGCCTGCTTGGCGTCTTCCGGATCCCACAGATAGCCTTCCAGATAGGTCACACGGGCGTCCTTGATGACGCCCAGATCCACGTCGGCGGGCTTCAGATGAATGCTGGCCCCCAGATAGGTCAACATGGTGCGCTGGGCGTCCGGCGTGACCAGAACCAGGCAATTGGCCGTGGCCGGGCCGTCCGCCGCGGCGGCGGTATCGAAATGCACGCCGAGCGACCGGATGTCATGGCCGAAGATGCGCCCGAAGGCATCGTCCTTAACCTTCCCCATGAAGGCGCATTTGGCGCCCAGGCGCGCCATCACCGCGATGGTGTTGGCGGCGGACCCGCCCGAACATTCCATGGCCGGGCCGGCCTTGTCATAGACCGCGGCGGCCTGCGCTTCGTCGACCAGGGTCATGGCGCCCTTGGCCAAGCCTTCGCGTTCCAAAAACGCGTCATCGGTCTGGGTCAGAACGTCGACGATGGCATTACCGATGCCGGCGACATCGAAACGGGGATTGGTCATGAAAGCCTCTTTAACTTAATTCCGCCCCGATGCCGGCTGCTCGGCGCCGTGTCATTCCGGGCGTTGGTTGGGCGCGGAGTATAGCGATGGAGGTCACGACGTCCACCCCGGCCTCAAGTATGGGGGCGGCCCTTGCGGCCACGGGCCCGGGCGGCGTAAAACCGAGAACCGCCGCCTTCGCGCTTGATTTCGACGCAGAACAGGACACCTCTTCCTCATGATCGATGCCCTCGTCAAAGGCGTCCAGCAACTGGGCGACAAGAAAACCCAGAAACCCCTGTGGATTTCCATCGCCGTGGCCTTGGGCGTGTTCGCCGTGCTGTGGACGGGCTCGGGTGCTCTGATCAGATACACGGCGATCTTCGAACTCGGCTGGCTTGAGACCATCGCAGACGGTCTCGGCTGGGCCCTGGTGCTGGTGCTGACCTGGGTTCTGTTTCCCGGCGTGGTCTCGGCCGTGGTCGCCCTGTTCCTGGACCAGATCGCCGAATCGGTCGAGGCCCGGCATTATCCCGACCTGGGCCCGGCCCAGGGGCAGCCCGTGGGCGAGCAGGTGGTGGCGGCCTTGCGCTTTCTCGGCATCATGGTCAGCCTCAACCTGCTGATCCTGCCGACCATGCTGCTGGGCCCTATTTATCCGGTGCTGTTCTATTGCGTGAACGGCTATCTTCTGGGCCGCGAGTATTTCGAGATGGTCGCGGCCCGGCGCGTCGATCTGGCAAGCACGGTCCGTCTGCGCCAGGCCCACGGCGGCCGGATGTTCCTGACCGGGGTCGCCATCGCCTTTCTTTTGACAATTCCGCTGGTCAATCTCCTGACTCCGGTGATCGCCACCGCGGCCATGGTCCATCAGTTCGAAAAATGGCGGCGGCGCGGGGCCGGGGGACAATCGGGAGGGACCCAGGCCGGCCCTTCGCAGGGCACCCATCTGGCCCGTCCGGGCGCCAATTCCGTACTGGACGGATCAGGACCCAAGGCGTAAGTAATTGGTTATGTTTGGGAAGAAAAAGGACGGCCCGACCGCACCGGCACCGGCCGCCCAGAAGGAAACTGACGTGAGCGACGAAACAAAAGACAACGGTGGGGATCTCTCCGCGCCGCCTTTGAAACCATTTTCCCGCAAGGGTTCCCACGCGCCCAAGCCGCCCACGTCGTCCGGCATGGCGTCCGAAATGCACCGCCGCCCGCCGGAAGTGTCGACCACGGCGCGGCGCATCGACCGGGCGCGCTCGCTCGACACCACGTCGGACCAAAAGCGCCTGATCGTCGGCCGCGACATTTCCCTGACCGGTGAAATCACCTCCTGCGACCGCCTGGTCGTCGAAGGCCAGGTCGAAGTCACCCTGCCCGCGGCGCGCCTGATCGAGGTCGCGCCGACAGGCGTGTTCAAAGGCAACGCCGACGTCGAGGAAGCCGATATTTCCGGACGTTTCGAAGGCGAACTGATTGCCCGCGGGCGTCTTATCGTCCGCGCCGGCGGCCGCGTTCAAGGCAAGATCCGCTATGGCCGGATCGTTATCGAACAGGGCGGCGAGATTTCCGGCGACATGCAGACCCTCGACGAGGGCGACTGAACCCGGTGTCCGCCCCGCGCCGCCGCCGCCTTCTTGTTCCCCTGATCTTCGGCCTTGCGCTGGCCGGCTGCGCCGGTGACGGCATGGCCCCGCCGGAAACGGCGACACCCGCCGCCGCACCGGCATCCACGCCCGAAGCCGCCGGCCCGCCGCCCCTGCCCCGCATCGCCGCCCAGGCGGTTCTCGGATATTCCCGCCCGGATCTGGTCGCCGCGTTCGGCGCCCCCGCCTTCAGCCGCATCGACAAGGGGGCGGAAATCCTGCGCTTCCGGGGTCAGGGCTGCGTGCTCGACGTGTTCCTGTACAAGGACGCCCAGGACGCCGCCGCCCGGGTCGCCCATTTCGAAGCCCGCGACGAGGCCGGCAAGACGACGGACCGCCAGTCCTGCGTCAACGCCACGCCGCGCCTGCGCGGGTAAGCGCTTAAACGGTCTTTCCTTTAAATCGGCACAGGTCGGCGACGACGCAGACCGCGCAATCCGGCTTACGCGCCTTGCACACGTAGCGCCCGTGCAGGATCAGCCAATGATGGGCGTGGCGCATATAGGCGGCGGGCGTGACCTTCAGCAGGTTCTTCTCGACCGCGAGCGGCGTCTTGCCGGGGGCGATGCCCGTGCGGTTGCCGATGCGGAAGATATGGGTATCGACGGCAATGGTCGGTTCGCCGAAGGCGATGTTGCGCACCACGTTGGCGGTCTTGCGCCCGACGCCCGGCAGGGCTTCCAGGGCCTCCTGATCGTTGGGCACGACCGAGCCGTGCTGTTCGATCAGGATATTGCACAGCTTGTAGACGTTGGCCGCCTTGGTGCGGTACAGGCCGATGGTCTTCACGTAGTCGCGGATTTTCGCCTCCCCCAGGGCGGCCATCTTTTCCGGCGTGTCGGCGACCTTGAACAAGGGCCCCGTCGCCTTGTTGACGCCGACGTCCGTGGCCTGGGCCGACAGCACCACCGCAACCAGCAGGGTGAACGGGTTGACCCAATCCAATTCGCCCTTGGGTTCCGGGTTCTGGGCCTGCAACCGGCTGTAGAATTCTTCGACGTCTGCTTTTTTCATGATCCGCCCAGAGTAGGAAATTTCTTGTCCAAGTAAAGCGGGGACGCGATCATGATCCGCATGAGCGCCCCCGATGACACCCACGATCCCGACGCCTGCCTGTTCCGCACGGAACTCCGGCCCCATCGCTCGAGCACGCTGAAGGGCGTGCATGTGTTCATGTGGGTATTGGCCGTGTTCTGGGTGCCCTTGTCCGTGCTGTTCGTCGTGATCGGCGCCTGGCCGGTGTTCCCCTTCATGGGGGTGGAGATGATCCTGCTCTATGCCCTGCTGCGCCTGAACCTGCGGCGCGGGACCGAGGTCGAGACCATCGCCGTGACGGCGCGGGAGCTGAGCGTCGAGCGCGTCACCCATTGGGGCCGCCATCACCGCTGGACCTTCCAGCCGCAATGGCTGCAGGTGCTGGTCGACGAAACCCGGGGCCGGGGGGCGCGGCTGCTGCTGCGCTCGCACGGGCGCTCGCTCGCCATCGGCCGGTTTCTGACGCTGGAGGAAAAAACCGGCGTCGCCAACCGCCTGAAACAGGTGCTGGCCGATCTGCGCAATCCGGCCCTGGTTCCCGGCTGGATGGTTGCCGCCGTGTCGATGTTGACGGTTTAACCCGGATTCAGGCCAGGCCCAGCACGTCACGCATGGAATAAAGGCCCGGCGCCCGGCCCTCGCACCACATGGCGGCGCGCACGGCGCCGCGGGCGAAAATCTCGCGGGAGGACGCCCGGTGGGTCAGCTCGATCCGTTCCGACGGTCCCGCGAAGATCACCGTATGGTCCCCGACCACATCGCCGCCGCGCAAGGTGGCGTAGCCGATGGCCTGGTCCGGGCGCGCGCCCGTCTGGCCTTCGCGTGACAGCACCGCGTTGGCGTCATGGTCGATGCCGCGCCCTTCGGCGGCGGCCTTACCCAACATGAGCGCCGTGCCCGAGGGCGCGTCGATCTTATGCTTGTGATGCATCTCGACGATTTCGATGTCGTAATCGGGGCCGAGCAACTCGGCCGCCTGCCGGGCCAAACCGACCAAAAGGTTCACGCCCAGGGACATGTTGCCCGCCTGCACGATGGCGGCCGTTTCTGAACCGCCCTGCACGGCCGACTGCTGTTCCGGCGAAAGGCCCGTGGTGCCGATGACCATCGCCGTCCGCGTATCGAAAGCAAGCGCCGCATGGGCCGCCGTCGCCGCCGGCACGGTGAAGTCGATGACCACGTCCGAGGCATCGAACAACGCCCGCGCATCGTCCAACACCACGGCGCCCACGGTTTTCGAGCCGACCAGCAAGCCCAGGTCCTGACCGACAAAAGGGCTGCCCGCCTGTTCCGTGCCGCCGGCCAGCGCCGCGCCGTCCGTCGCCATCACGGTCTCGATCAGCATGCGCCCCATGCGCCCGCCGCAGCCGACAATTCCGATGTTCATGGGAACCTTCCCCCGCCGAATTGATCTCGGCGGGAACTCTATGGATCAGGGATTTGAAAAGGAACCCTTTTTCTTCCTTCTCACCGTCTCACCGTCTCTGTGGTTCAAATAATAGAAAACCACAGAGACGGTGAGGCCGTGAGAGAAGGTTAATCCTTCAGGTCTTCCCAGATTTCCTTGACCTTGTCGAAGAAGCCCGTGGATTGCGGGTTCTGGGTCTTGGCGTCGCCGGCGGCATCGAACTCCTTGAGAAGCTCTTTCTGCTTTTCCGTCAGGTTTTGCGGCGTTTCCACCGTGACCTGGACGAACATGTCGCCGCGCGACTTGGTGCGCATGACCGACATGCCCTTGCCCGCAAGGCGCAATTGGTGACCCGTCGGCGTGCCGGCGGGGATCGTCACCCGCGCGCGCTTGCCCTCGATGGTCGGTACTTCGACCTGGCCGCCCAAGGCCGCCGTGGTCATGGGGATGGGCACCCGGCAATGGATGTCGGCGCCGTCGCGGTGGAAGAAGCGGTGCGGGCGGATGCCCAAAAACAGATAAAGATCGCCCGGGGGAGCACCCCGCAGACCGGCCTCGCCCTCGCCGGCCAGGCGGATGCGCGTACCGTCCTCGACCCCGGCGGGGATGGTGACGGAAAGGGTCTTTTCCTTGTGCACGCGCCCGGCCCCGCCGCAGGTCCGACAGGGGTCCTTGATCACCGTGCCCCGGCCCTGACAGGCCGGACAGGTGCGTTCCACCGTGAAGAAACCCGATTGCGAGCGCACGCGCCCGGCCCCGCCGCAGGTGCCGCAGGTGATGGGGGCCGCCGCGTCCTCGGCGCCCGTGCCCTTGCAGGGCTCGCAGCCGACGGAGGTCGGCACGCGAATTTCCGCCTTCTTGCCGCTGAAGGCGTCTTCCAGGGACAGTTCCATGTTGTAGCGCAGATCGGCGCCGTGGCCGCCCGCATGGCCGCCGCGACCGCCGCGGCCGCCGCCCATGAATTCGCCGAACATTTCCTCGAAGATGTCGCCGAAGCCGGAAAAGCCCTGGCCGCCCGGATCGAATCCGCCGCCGCCACCGCCACCGCCCTCGAAGGCGGCATGACCGAAGCGGTCGTAGGCGGCGCGCTTTTCCGCGTCCTTGAGGACTTCGTAGGCCTCGTTCAGTTCCTTGAACTTCTTTTCCGCTTCCTTGTCGTCGGGGTTGCGGTCCGGATGGAACTGCATGGCGAGCTTGCGGTAGGCCGCTTTCAGCTCACCGTCATCGGCGCCCTTCTTGACGCCGAGAATGTCGTAGTAATCGCGCTTGTCAGCCATGATCGAGAGCCCTCCCGGACATCAGGACGTTGCGGGCGACGGTCCGAAATGGCGCCGGGGGCCGAAGCCCCCGGCCCACCGGATCAGTCGTCCTTGCCGCCCTTTTTGCCCTTGGGAGCGTCGTCGGCGTCCGGATTGACTTCCTCGAAGTCGGCGTCGACCACGGTGGCGTCTTCGGACTTGGCGTCGTCGGCACCGCCGTCGGACGCCGCCGCGTCATCCGGGCTTTCTTCCTGGGCCGCCTTGTACATGGCTTCGCCCAATTTCATGGAAGCCTGGCTGAGCGCTTCGCACTTGGCGTTGATGGCCTCGGCGTCGTCGCCTTCCTTGGCTTCCTTCAGCTCCTCGACGGCGGCTTCGATGGCCGACTTGTCGTCCGCGCCGATCTTGTCGCCGTATTCCTTGAGGTTCTTTTCCGCCGAATGGATCAGGGTGTCGGCCGTGTTCTTGGCTTCGACCAAGGCACGGCGCTGCTTGTCGTCGTCGGCATGGGCCTCGGCTTCCTGGACCATGCGTTCAATGTCGTCATCGGACAGACCGCCACTGGCCTGGATGCGGATCTGCTGTTCCTTGTTGGTCGCCTTGTCCTTGGCCGACACGTTGACGATGCCGTTGGCGTCGATGTCGAAGGTGACCTCGATCTGCGGCAGGCCGCGCGGGGCCGGCGGGATGCCCATCAGGTCGAACTGGCCGAGCAACTTGTTGTCGGCGGCCATTTCGCGTTCGCCCTGGAACACCCGGATGGTGACCGCACCCTGGTTGTCCTCGGCGGTCGAGAAGGTCTGGCTCTTGCGGGTCGGGATCGTGGTGTTACGGTCGATCAGGCGGGTGAACACGCCGCCCAGCGTCTCGATGCCCAGCGACAGCGGCGTCACGTCGAGCAGCAGCACGTCCTTCACGTCGCCCTTCAGCACGCCGCCCTGGATGGCGGCGCCGATGGCGACCACTTCGTCCGGGTTGACGCCCTTATGGGGTTCGCGGCCGAAGAATTCCTTGACGATCTTGTTGACCAGGGGCATGCGCGTCATGCCGCCGACCAGGATGACCTCGTCGATCTCGGACGCCTTGAGGCCGGCATCCTTGAGCGCCTTCTTGCAGGGCTCGACGGTGCGTTCCACCAGGTCTTCGACCAGGGTTTCCAGCTTGGCGCGGGTCAGCTTGATGTTGAGGTGCTTGGGCCCCGACGCGTCGGCGGTGATGAACGGCAGGTTGACTTCCGTCTGGGTCGTCGACGACAGCTCGATCTTGGCCTTTTCGCCGGCTTCCTTCAGACGCTGCAGGGCGAGACGGTCCTCGCGCAGGTCGATGCCGTTTTCCTTTTTGAACTCGTCGGCAAGGTAATCGACGATGCGGTGGTCGAAGTCCTCGCCGCCCAGGAAGGTGTCGCCGTTGGTCGACTTGACCTCGAACACGCCGTCGCCGATTTCCAGAACCGAGACGTCGAAGGTGCCGCCGCCAAGGTCATAGACCGCGATAACGCCGTTTTCCTTTTTCTCAAGCCCGTAGGCGAGGGCGGCGGCCGTCGGTTCGTTGATGATGCGCAGCACCTCGAGCCCGGCGATCTTGCCGGCGTCCTTGGTGGCCTGACGCTGAGAATCGTTGAAGTAGGCGGGCACGGTGATGACGGCCTGGGAAACCGGCTCTCCCAGATAGCTTTCCGCCGTTTCCTTCATCTTCTGCAGGATGAAGGCGGAAATCTGGCTGGGGCTGTATTTCGAGTCGTCGATTTCGACCCAGGCATCGCCGTTGTCGCCCTTGGTAATCTTGTAGGGGACGAGCTTCTTGTCCTTGGCCACCATCTTGTCGTCGTAACGGCGCCCGATCAGGCGCTTGATGGCGAACAGGGTGTGTTCCGGATTGGTCACCGCCTGGCGCTTGGCGGGCAGGCCCGTCAGGCGTTCGCCCGCGTCCGTGAAGGCGACCATGGAGGGTGTGGTGCGGACCCCTTCCGCGTTCTCGATCACCTTCACATCCTTGCCGTCCATCACGGCGACGCAGGAGTTCGTGGTGCCCAAGTCGATACCGATAACCTTACTCATGTGTTCAGTCCTTTCCTTTAGGCCAACCGTCCCTGGGCCCGATTGCGGCGCCCGTCTGCGGCTTCCATCGTTGTTTCAGGTGCTGCTTAACCCATGCCCGGCCGGATGAAAAGTTCGCATCCGATAATCTTCGACACCAGTCTATAAGGCCCAGGGTTAACAGGCTCCTGCCAAAACCGCTTTTAAACCCATTGCGGCTCGGGGGTTATATAAGCGGGAGTGATCCGCCCCGCAACCCGGCCGTGCGGCAAAAAATCGCCGCAACGCCGGGCTTTCCAGGCATTTTCTATAGCTTCTCGTCGACCCGGCCGCCGGCGCCGCCGGCATCCTTCTCATAGGCCTTGCTGCCGTCCTTGCCCTCGGTGGCGGCCGGGGCCGCCTCTTCCGCGGCCGCGGCCACGGGTTCCGGCTTGGGCCCGCCCTTGGTCACGCCGACCTTGGCCGGGCGCAGCAGGCGGTCGTTCAGCGTATAACCCGCCTCGATCACCTGGGCCACCGTGCCCTGGGGCTGGGTCGGGTCGGGGACTTCGAACAGCGCCTCATGAGCGTTGGAATCAAAGCGTTCGCCCAACGGGTCGAGGCGCTTGATGCCGCTGCGTTCCAGCACGGACAAGAGGGCGCGTTCCGTCATCTCGACCCCGGTCATCAGGGTTTCGACCACGTCCGACGATTTGCGCGCCTCGGCATCGACGCTGTCGAGCGCCCGGCGCAGGTTGTCGCCCACGGTCAGAATTTCGCGGGCGAAGTTCGCGATGGCGTATCTGGACGCGTCCTGTTTGTCGCGTTCGGCCCGGCGGCGCACGTTTTCGGCCTCGGCCAGGGCACGCAGGGTGCGGTCGTTGGCTTCGGCAAGCTGGGCCTCCAGCGCGGCGACGCGCTGGGCCGGGTCGGCTTCGCCCGCGTCCGCCGTCATCGACGGGATCGGCGGC
>CEQK01075945.1_pt1 | contig 15318 bp, 16 predicted proteins | sample 531051 | NCBI WGS metagenome assembly CEQK01 (sample SAMEA2621229, study PRJEB7988) | marine metagenome | biome: marine biome (ENVO:00000447); feature: deep chlorophyll maximum layer (ENVO:xxxxxxxx); material: "saline water (ENVO:00002010), including plankton (ENVO:xxxxxxxx)" | depth 150 m
GGGGCCGTCATCACCCAGAGCGACCAGACATAGGCCACACCGGTCCCTAGGCTCACCAGAACCGCCATGTTGGCCGAGCCGCCGCGCAAGGCGCCCATGGCCTCGCGCCAGAAGCGTGTGCCGGAGGCAAGCATGACGCCGGTCGTCAGGATCGCCTGCCATCCCGCGCCGATCCACGCATCGCCGAGGCCGGTCATCATCGGGAGCATGCCGATCACGATCGGCAGGGTGAGAAGGGCCGAAGTGACCAGGCGCAGAAGCGTTTGACGTTCCTCGGCACGGCGAGCAGCGTCGCGCTCGGCGTCTGCGAGACGGGCGGCAGCGAAATCCGTGCGGCGCAGGATCGCGCCAAACCCGGCCTTGCCGATCGCTTTCGCAAGCCCTTCGCTATCAAGCTCGGCCCCGGATATGTCGGCGCGCTCGAGCGCCAGATTGACGCTCGCCTTGTCGACGCCAGGCTGGCGGGAGAGCACCTTCTCGACGCGCGCGGAGCACGCCGCGCAGGTCATGCCGGTGATATCGAATGTCAGATGGTCGGGTTTTCCAGTCACCGGCTTGCCCTCGTGCTTTGAACGGTGGCCGGGGGTCAGTTGGCCTCGCGGGAGACCACGTCAAAGCCGCTGTCCTCGATCGCCGCGACGATCTGGTCGACCTTTCCGGCATCGGCGTCGGCGGTGAGTTCGCCCTTCTCGAGGCTTACGGTAACGTTATCGACGCCGTCGACGCCGCGCGCGGCCTTTTCCACGGAGCTGACGCAGCCGCCGCAGTGCATGCCGTCGATTTTCAGGGTGATAGCCATGGCAATATCCTCACAGTCTGCCCAACGCGATTGCCGGGACAGATAGCATATGGGGATTGCCGAGGCGGCGGGTCAAGCCGCTCAGGAGTGGGCTTTGGCTTTCGTGTCGCCGTAGATGGTCTCGAGCGTTTCAAGAACCTTCACAGCAGCATCGGAGTTCAGGGAGTAATAGAGGTGCTGGGCATCGCGGCGGGCGGTGACGAGATTGAGTTTGCGGAGTTTTGCGAGGTGTTGCGAGAGCGCCGACTGGCTGAGGCCGATCTTTTCGGCCAAGGCGCCGACCGCAATCTCCGAATTGAGCAGTATGCAGATAATCTGGAGGCGTCTCGCATTGCCCATCGTGGAGAGTAATTTGGCCGCCTGATCGACGTTCTTGGTAAGATTCGCGCTACAATTCTTCATGAGCAATCCTGTAAACCGAACTACCCCTTATTGTATCGCGATTCCCTGATGAATTGCCAGTGAATATGAGAAATTTCAGGTTATTTCTCGTGCATTACGTAAAAGTGCTGACAGCTGCGGGCGCAAATCCTCAATTTTTGCGAGGGGCTGAGGAAAATCCACACGCATGAGTTCGTCGCCGCATGCCAGATCGACGCCAGCCGCATCAATGCCGATAAAACTCCAGCCCGACTTTTTCGACTTGCCGAACGCCTTTGCGTAGAGGTCGGCTGCTTCCTTGTGGTCTGTATTCATGTGCGCGACGCCTGACGGTTCGAGTTCCGCGAGTTCCTTCATCGCGGGCGAGGCAATGATCAGGTCGTCTGCGGTCGGCGCGTAAGCTTTTCCGAACCCTCCATTAAGGCTCACAGCAGCCGGCACCAGCCTAAAGAAGGCGAAGTCCGGGAAATCGACGTAGAGCTTTGCCTTGGGATGACGGGTGACGAAGCGCTGGCGGATGCGGTTGTGCATATCGCCGTCGCGCGCGACTTCCTCGGCATGGCATTTGAGCGTGATGCGGGCATGGGCGAGGGGATCGCCCTTGCCGACTTCGCCGAAAAGAAGCGAAGCACGCGGATCGGCCCTCAGTGCCGCCATGTGCGGCGCAAGGGCGGAAATCAGGATCACCGGAACGCCGTCGACATCGGTACCGGTCAGAACCCTGCTTGCGTTCGGATGACCGGTCTCCGCATCAATGACCGCAATCGCCGCGTAACGCGATGCGCGCACCAGTTTGCGGGCGAGCAAGCGTGCTTCGTCGTCGGTTTCGCGCAGCACGTCTTTCTTCTTGTCTGTCATGTCGGGCATTCCGGTGTCGGTAATCTGCGACTTATTTGGGGGCCATGCGGATTGCCCCGTCGAGACGAACGGTCTCGCCGTTGAGCATGACGTTTTCCACCATGTGCATGACGAGCGAAGCGTATTCTTCCGGTGCGCCCAGGCGTGAGGGGAAGGGGATGGAAGCGGCGAGGCTGTCCTGGACTTCCTGCGGCATGGCCTTGACCATGGGAGTGCCGAAAATACCTGGCGCAATGGTGTTGATACGGATGCCGAAGCGGGCGAGTTCGCGGGCGATCGGCAGCGCCATGGCGTGAACACCACCCTTGGACGCCGAATAGGCGGCCTGACCGATCTGGCCGTCGAAGGCCGCGACCGAGGCAGTCGAGACGATAATCGCCCGCTCGCCATCTTCCAGCGGGTCGAGCTTGGCGGCGCGGTCAGCGACGAGACGCAGCATGTTGAAGGAGCCGACCAGGTTCACTTCGATCACCTTGCGAAAGAGATCGAGATCGTGCGGCGCTTCCCGGCCCACGACGCGGGAGGCGGGAGCGATGCCTGCGCAGTTGACGAGGATACGGGCGTCGCCATGGGCTTCGGCGGCCTTGGCGATTGCCGCTTCGGCAGCATCAGCGCTCGAGACATCACAGGCAATTGCGATGCCGCCGATCTCGGCCGCGACCTTTTCCGTCTGCTCGAGATTGACGTCGAGCAGGGCGACTTTCGCGCCTTCGGCAGCCAGCCTGCGGGCTGTTGCCGCTCCCAGTCCCGAGCCGCCGCCGGTGACGATCGCTGCCTTGTCCTGAGCCTTCATGGTGGTCCTCCCCGAATTGATGAAACTCGGGGAGGGTTGTTCACCCGCGCTTGTGGCGTGTCAAGCCGGAGACCACGTCCTGGGCCGAGATCGACCCTGCGACACTTCCCCGCTGAATGACGCCGACAGTGCCGGGGCGGCGCGAGAGCACATCCATGACTTCCGCCAACGGTGTCTCGGGCTTGACGGTCGCGGTGACCTGGCCCTGTTCGGCGCCGGGCTTGACCGGAACCATGACGTCGCCTGCCGTCAGCATCGAGATCGGGTTCATGTTGGCGACGAAATCGGCCACATATTCGTTAGCCGGATTGTCGACGATCTCACGCGGGGTGCCGCACTGGACGATACGTCCCGCTTCCATGATGGCGATGCGGTTGCCGATGCGGAATGCTTCGTCGAGGTCATGGCTGACGAAGAGGATCGTCTTGTGCAGCTTCTGCTGGAAGTCGAGCAGCTCGTCCTGGAGCCGCGTGCGGATCAACGGGTCGAGAGCTGAAAACGGCTCATCCATCAGCAGGATCGGCGCGCCGGTGGCGAAGGCGCGGGCAAGGCCCACGCGCTGCTGCATGCCCCCCGACAATTCGCCGACCTTTCGATCGGCCCATTCGGCAAGGCCGACCAGTTCGAGTTGTTCGGTCACGCGTTTCTTGCGCTGTGCCGGCTTTTGTCCAGCGAGTTCCAGTCCGAAGCCGACATTCTCCGCGACAGTGCGCCAGGGCAGAAGGCCGAACTGCTGGAAGACCATCGAGACGTGGTCGGCGCGGAGTTGTCGGAGCTGTCTGGGCGTGCACGCATAGGGGTTGGTGACCTCGTCGCCGCATTGGACTTCGACAGTGCCGCGGCGAACGGGCGCGAGCCCGTTGACGGCGCGAAGAAGCGTCGACTTGCCGGAACCCGAAAGTCCCATCAGGACGAGAATTTCACCCTGCCGGATATCGATGTCGGCATTGGCCACCCCGAGGACCGCGCCGGTTTTAACGGCGATCTCGTCGCGGGTCGCGCCCTGGTCCAGCAAGGCCAATGCCTTGTCGGGTCTGTCGCCGAAAATGATGTCGACATCGCGGATGGTAACGGCTGCTTCGCTCATTGCGCGTCCTCCCCTTCGGTGCGGAACATGCGGTCGAGCACGATTGCCAGGATCACGATGCACAATCCCGCCTCGAAGCCCTTGGCGACGTTGACGGTGTTGAGCGCACGAACGACCGGAACGCCGAGACCGTCAGCGCCCACGAGTGCGGCGATGACCACCATGGAGAGCGACAGCATGATGGTCTGCGTCAAGCCGGCCATGATCTGCGGCAGCGCATAGGGGAGTTCGATCTTGGTGAGCACCTGTCCCTTGGTGGCGCCGAAAGCGAGGGCTGCTTCCTTGAGCGGGGTGGGCGTTGCCACGATCCCGAGACGGGTCAGGCGCACAGGGGCCGGAATGGCGAAGATGACGGTCGATATCAGGCCCGGTACCATGCCGAGGCCGAAAAGGATCAGCGCGGGAATGAGATAAACAAAGGTCGGGATCGTCTGCATCAGGTCGAGAACCGGCCGGAGAATGGAATAGAGCCACTTGCGGCGCGCCGCCGCAATTCCCAGCGGTACGCCGATCAGCATGCAAACGGCGGTCGCCGCTATAACGAGCGCCAGCGTTTCGGTCGTCTCTTCCCAATAGCCCTGGTTGATGATGAACAAGAGGCCGATACCGGTCAGCGCAACAGGCGCGACCTTGCGGCGAAGAAGCCAGGAAATACCGCAGAAGACGGCTACGATTACGAGGGGGTGAGGGGTCTGGAGAATCCAGAGCAGGGCGTCGATCAGGTGGCTGATGGCGTAGGATATGCCGTCGAACAACCAGCCGAAATCATCGGTGAGCCAGTCGACGAATACCTCTGACCATTTGCCGATGGGAATCGTGTGGTCTTCAAGCCATTCCACGTGGGAGACCTTTTCGTTGATGCAGGGAGTGGTTCAATGCGGGAATGAGAAGCGGACGGCGCGAGCGCCGCCCGGTATCAGTCAGGTGAAACGTCGATCAGAGATCGAGATCTTCCTTGACAGCTGCCATGGCATCGCCACCGTCGAAGGTGGTCACGCCGGCAAGCCACTCGTCGAGTACGGCCGGGTTCTTCTTGAGCCATGCTTCGGCTGCATCTTCCGGATCTTCGCCATCATCAAGGATGGCGCCCATGATCTCGTTTTCCATGGCGAGTGAGAACTTCAGGTTGCCGAGGAACTTGCCGACATTGACGCATTCCGACGTGTAACCCTTGCGGACGTTGGTGTAGACGGTCGCGCCGCCGTAGTCGGGACCGAAGACGTCATCGCCGCCCGACAGGTAGGTCAGCTCGAAATTGGCGTTCATCGGATGCGGTTCCCAGCCGAGGAAGACGACGGGCTCGTCGGCCTTCTTGGCGCGGGCGACCTGGGCCAGCATGCCCTGCTCGGAGGATTCGACGACTTCGAAGTCCTTCAGACCGAATTGGTCGCCGGAGATCATGTCGAGGATCAGACGGTTGCCGTCATTGCCCGGCTCGATGCCGTAGATCTTGCCGTCGAGCTCGTCGGCATGCTTGGCGATGTCCTCGAAGGACTTGATGCCGAGTTCGGCGCCCTTGGCGTTGGTGGCGAGCGTGTATTTCGCGCCTTCCAGGTTTTCGCGGACGGTCTCGACCGAACCGTCCTCACGGTAGGGAGCGATGTCGCCTTCCATGGTCGGCATCCAGTTGCCGAGGAAGACGTCGATGTCCTTGTTCTTGAGCGCGGTATAGGTCACCGGAACGGAGAGAACCTTGATGTCGGTGTCATAGCCGAGCGCGTCGAGAACGACGGTCGTGGTTGCCGTTGTGGCGGTAATATCGGTCCAGCCGACATCGGAGAAGCGCACTTCCTTGCAGCTCTCAGGCTCGGCTGCGAATGCGGTTACTGTGCCGGCGGCGAGTGCCGCGGCAAGAGCAATGGTTCTTTTCATCGGTGATGGCTCCCTTGTTGGTTGAGAAAAAACAAGCACTGAAACGATTCAAACTCAAGAAGGTAATGGCCCAAATGGCGCCCCTGTGCGGGTACGTGTGCGTTCGTAGCAGAACTTAGCGAGTTATTGAAAGGGTTAAGAGCATCCGTTTACGAGCAGGGATGTGGAGCTGACGCAACCTTTGGTCGTGCTTTGGAATATCCGCGACATTTTGCCTTTTGCCGGCAAAGTTCCAGCTCCTTGCCATTGTATGGCGATTGCGACAGATAGGGGCTACCCGCCAAAAACCGTCTGTTACGGAGGACATGCATGTTCAGATCCAACACCTTTTTCGCCGGAATGGCGATGATGGCCGGCCTTTTGGCCGCGACCGCTGCCCATGCCGATGGCGATGCCGTCGCCGGCAAGAAGGTCTTCAAGAAGTGCGCCGCCTGCCACGCAGTGGATGGCACGAACAAGGTCGGACCGCATCTCGATGGTATCGTCGGTCGTCCGGTCGCTTCGGTTGAGGACTACAAATATTCCAAGGCCATGGAAGATCATGCCGCCGAAGTTCCGGAGTGGACCGAGGAAGCGCTTGCTGCCTATCTGCACAAGCCCAAGGCTGTCGTGCCCAAGACCAAGATGGGCTTTGCAGGCCTGAAGAAGGATGAGGATGTCGCCAACGTCATCGCCTATCTGAAAGATCCTTCCGCAGCCGAGTAAGTCACTCTCACAGCAGAGACAAAATCGAAGCCGCCCTGACCGGGGCGGCTTTTTTCACGTCCCCAGGATTACCATATCGTGCACGCTGGTATACAAGATCAGCGGGGCTTTCGTGCGAGCGGCACACATGAGCAAAGAGGTGAAGATCAGCCATGGCGAGCATTGCCAGTTTCGACAAGGAAATCCAACAGACGCGCAAAACCGTCGAAGACATGCGGGCCAAGCTGGCGCAGTCCGGCGTGGTGCTGGAAAGTCTGGCTGACAGCGACAAGACGATCGGCGACACCAATTTCGATATCGAGAACGCCCGTATCGAGGATGTGCTGCAGCAGCAGAAGGTGATGGAGGCCAATATCGCCGATCTCATCATCGGGCTCGAGGACGCCACCAATGTGTTTGGTGCAGAGTTCGAGAGCATGAAGGGCTATTCGGGCTGGGAGAATTTCGTCTCGGTCTTCTCAAAGTCCCGCGCCCAGCGCATGCGCACCGACCGCGTGCGCAACATGTCGCTTGCCGGCAATCTTCAGGAGCTTCTGGCCAAGTCCGACTCCATAGTCGGTATCCTGAAAGATCAGAAGACTATTCTCGAAGACCGCTACAAGACATCGGAAGCGAGCCTGATCAAGGTGATCGACCGCCGCAAGGCGACGATGGCGAAGCTCGAAGAAACGCAGGCGCGCATCGAAGAACTCAACCCGATGCTGCTTGACGTCGAGAACCGCATTGCCGCATCGACCGACCAGAAGACCCGCACCGACCTCGAATCCGAACGCGCGGCTCTTGCCACCGAGTATAACGAGAAGCAGGCCAAGGAGCAGGAACTGCTGGCCGAAAGCCAGACGCTCGAGCGATATACGTCGATGTTCCAGACATTCGTGGATTCGCTCAACAACCAGATTGCCGCGCAGTCGACGCTGATCAACAAGCTGACCATCGATACTGAGCAGCGCATCGTTCTCTATAAGTCGCTCGAGGATTCCCTGAAGACGGCTGCCCAGCAGGACGTGGCGCACAAGATCAACACGCTCGGTTCCAAGGTGGATACGGCGGCCGAGGAAACCATGGCCGGCATCGGTGCGGCAGCCCAGAAACACATCGGCGATCTTCTCGAAATGCACGAGAAGAACATGCTGTCGACGCAGGACATTCAACGGCGCAAGAAGCTTGCCGACGATGCCTTCCAGCGCCGGTTTGCCGATGTGATGGAAAAGCACAACTCGGCAAAGTACGTCCAGTAGGGCATGGTCACGACGGCTCCGGAGAGAGACGGAATGACCACCGATCCTTCGCACAATCCGGTCGAAACCTATTTCGCGGCCATGCGCGCAGCTCTTAAAGGGCTGCGCATCTACCTCGCCGACGATGCCTCGCCGCTCTATGGGCACGGGATCATCGGTCAGGTGGTGGCGAGCTACGTCAACCGTCTGGAAGCGAGCTTTCAGGCATGGGAAAACCGCGTCGCCTTCATGGAGCGCTTCCGGGTCAATCGTGCGGAAAGCGGTTATCCTGTTTTCCAGAACGTTCTGGAACTGGAAAACGACCGCGAAACGGCGGAAGAACGGCTTGCGGCCATTCCGGGTGCCGATGCGATCAAGGCCGAGATGGCCGACTTTATTCTCCGCCGCAAGGCATTTCCCGGCAAGCTACAGACCCAGATGGCCGAACGGCTCTATCTCGAGGGCGTTCTGGCAGGCGAGCCTTTCGGCCCGCTTGTGCTGCCGGAGACCATCAAGGTCTCGGTCAATCCCAAGACCATGCGGCCCTATTACGTGGTGCATTGGGGTGTCTTCGACGGCAGCCAGATCCTGCCCATGGTCTATATGGCGACCATCGAGGATTCGACCGATCGCCTGCGCGAGATGCTGGTTACCGACCAGGGCAAGCTCGATCCCACCGTGCGCATTCCTCTGCCCGTCGGCGGGCTTTTGAACCCTGAGCTGGCGCGCGCCTTCGATGCCTGCGTGGAGCGCAACGGCGCCTATTCGCTGTCGCCGGTGACGATTGCGCAGAACATCGACAAGGAATTTCCCGAGCTGCATCCCAAGCAATTGCGCCGCATCGTGCTCGGGCCGTTCTATTCGGCGGGAATTACCGAAAATTCCGGCCGGGTGAACGATATCCTGTCGCGGGTGCGCAATCCCGAAAACGGCTGGGTGCTGACCTGGACGATCCAGGAGGTCTTCTCCAAGGCCGAGCGGCCCGCCAAGCGCGGATTATGGAGTTCGACACCGGCATCGGAAGAATTCCACATCGAGACCGAGGATCTTGAAGCCGTCCGCCAAGGTGTGAGCGCATACGAGAAACATGCGCTGGTGCCGCATGACGCCTATCAGGCGCTTTATGCAGAAGGCGAGGCGGAGCGTGTTTTTGCCGATTACCGGGTCCATGTGATCTCGGGCAACCAGGTCATTACGGAGGTTTGATCCAATGAGCCAGACCGCGGGACTGACCACACTGTCGGAAGACGACATCGAGACCCATCGCGCGACCGCGCACCAGATGGTGACGCGGATCGTGGTCGTCAGCTCCGATGACGGTGCATCGAAGACGGCGCTCGGCGGCACGGGGCGGCGCTTCGTCTCCACCGTATCGACGGGCGGCATGCGCCGGACGCAGGAAGTGGAACTGGCCAAGACAATCGCCGGCCTGCCGCCGCAGGATCCGATGCTGTCGATCCCCCAGCACACCCTGCTTTATCGCGCACGGCGCGGCGTCGCGGTCGCGCTAACGGTGGCCGATACGTTCGGGCGTCAGACCGATCTCGAAGACCTCAAGGCCCGCAATCTCGGCGCGCCACTGCAAGGTGAAGACGCACAGCGCTTTCGTGATCTGCTCGGTGCATCGAGCTATGTCGCGGCTTTCACCTTCGCGGCATATCTTCTGCAGACGCTCGAAGGCGAAAGCGAGCCCGCCGAGGACGGCGGCGAACCGAAGATCGAATTCGACACGCCGCAGGATGCGCTCAAATCACTGATCGCCGGTCTCGATGGCGCGATTTCCGGTGCGTCCGATGCGGCTGCGATGATGGCGCGGGCACGAGCCTATGCGCGCGAAGCGATCGAGGCGCTTCTGGCGCGGATCGCAAGGTTCACGGCTCTTGCCGGTTTCGCCCAGTCGCATATCCGGCTCGAAAGCGACAATTTCACGCTCGACGGGTTCGAAGTCGCGCCCGGACAGCGCCGCAAGCCGCTCGCCATGAGCTTCAAGAAGCCGCATGAAATTGTCGGCAATCATCTCGCCAAGCATCAGGCGATGCGCCTGTCGCGGATGATCGTGGCCTATGATTTCGAGCGGCAGATGAACCCGTTTGTGGAGTTGGGCGGCTTTCTCTTCACCTTCATCGGTGACGGCGCGCCGGGTACCGGCAAGACGATCCTGATCCAGATGATGGCGGGACTGATCAACGAATACTGCCAGGTCGCCGGCTATCCCTTCCACTACGAGAATTTCGGCGTCGACCAGATCTCCTCCTACCAGGGTAAATCCGGGCAAAACTGCAAGGCGTTCATCGATGCGGTGGTCAACCCGCGCGCCATCGGCTTCGGCACGATCGACGATATCGACCAAGTGGCGGCCAAGCGGTCAGACGACCGCGCATCATCGGGCCAGCAGGAAGTCACTGCCGTGCTGATGGAAGCCTTTGCGGGCGCCACTACCATCGTGCGCGGCAACTGCAGCTTCGGAATGTTCTCGAACTACCCCGAAAACGTCGATGATGCGCTGAGGCAGCGTGCGGGCGCGCGCTGGCTGATCGACGGTCCGCAGTCGGAAGCCGACTATATCGACATTTTCGCGCTGCTTGCCGGCAAGAACCACGAGATCCCGCTCGGCCAGCACGATCTCTATGCCAACCAGGAAATCAAGCGCGCGGTAAAATCGGCCTATGAGGATCATTCGCGTCCTGACGAGGACGGGCTGGCAGCTGTATGGGAGCGTTTTGAAAAGGCGCATGGCGCACCGAAGACGCTGCGCGATATCGGCGTCTATCTGCACATGATCAAGGAGGCCGAACCCCGCTTCACCGGTCGGGCAATCAAGAACATAACCGACGCGATCAAGATGCGGGCGATGGATTTCGACCTGCCTGACGACTGGTTCGAGACGCCCGAGCCTTTCCTGCACAAGTCCTACGACGAGAAGCTCAAGATGATCTCCGAACTGCGCGAGCCATTCACCATCGACATGGTTATGCAGGAGATCAACCGCTACGCCGATTCAGAGTTCCGCTATACCGATCGCGCCGACGACGCGGCCGTCACCGACATCATTCGCCGCGAGCGCCAGCGCGAGCGGGCGCTCAAAGAGATAACCGCAATGAAGGATGACGGGCGATGGAGTTAGGTGATGGTGTCGTTCTATTTGACGTCCAGCCGCCTTCTCGAACATGTGTCGTCCTGCGGGCAGTTTCGGCAATGTGGACGGCCACAGACATGAAACGCATCTTTTCAAGGTCGCTATGAGACGGCTCGTCAACTCACGGCTAATCTTCGGCAACCTTCTCAGGGTGGATGCTCCGCATCTTATCGATCGGTACAACAAGGCTCTCACGGCTTTTGGCCTGCCGCCGACAACTATGCAGTCATTCCGCATCGACATGACGGGGTATTCGCCCGAGATCGCCGAGGAACTGGGCGACCAGGCCTATCTCGATCCGAACGGGGTCAACCGCCGCTTCATCATCCTGACACCGGAGCAGGAGCGGCTGCCGGTCATTCATACCCAGTTCTCCAACACGGCAGGGCTGATGCACGATTTCTTTGACGGCAACCGCCGGGTGATTTCTGCCGTGACTATCAAGGATGCGCTGTTCGGCGAGATCGAAGAGACGGTGGCCGTCGTCAACGATATCGAGGATCTTCTGAAGATCGACGAGGTCAGTTTCCGGGTTTTATCGGCGGACGGTTTGCTGTCAAAGGCCTCCGAACTTCGCCTGCTGGTGGATACGCTGACCACGTCGAAGGACGGTTGGCGCGACGACGCGATGCTCAACCGCATGGTCGATCTCTCACATGATACCGGCGATATTCGCCTGAATCCGCTGGTTCCCGACAAGCTGGTATTTCCGCACAAGTCCTACTGGGCGGGACATTTCGGCGGCATCTTCCTGTTTCATGACGGCACGGGAATGACGGTCATCTGTGACCGTGAGGCGCCGGGATTCCGGCGCTCGCGGCCATGGGAAGTCAGCTATATCGATATCCGCGATCAAGAGCGCATCTTCGACTATCTTGCCAAGACCGGCCGGCTGCAACTGCCGCAGGCGTCCTGGGTGGAAACCTCGGGCCTCTATACGCATCGCGCGCTGATGGCGGTACACGATCTCGTTCGCCGTACCGGGCCCGATCTCGATCTGAGCGGTGTGGATGCGGTCTGGCTGCAGACCTGGATCCAGCGCAACGCGCGGGCAATTGCCGAGGACGGGCTGTATCCATTCTTCCAGGAGGCGCTGAGAGCGCTCGAACTCGGCGGCGCGATCCGCATGAGCGAGATCTCGCCGGGCCGACGGCTTCTGCTGGTGCGCGCCGATCCTGCGCATGAGGACAAGTGGCTGGTCAACCGGCTGCTTGCGCGGCTCTCGCCCTTCGATTTCGTCAGTCGCTTCATCTTCGACAAGCAGGGTTTTTACGAAACCTACGAAACATACCCTGAAAATTACCGGTCGCATGTTGTGGCTCATCTTTCGAACACTTACCTTCCCGACAAGGCGGCGCTCAGGGCGCGACTATACGGAATAGACGGAGCCAGAGACGATGCTTGACCCGGTGATCGAATTCTTCGCGCGGATCTTCAATGCGATAGGGCGGGGGATCGGCTGGGTCATCGCAATGCTGCTGTGGCCGTTCATGGCCGTTGGGCGTTGGTATTCGCATAGGGGCTGGATGATCCGGCTGCCCATCCTGATCCTGCTACTTCTTCTCGTCGTCGGTTATGGCCATTTCATCTGGTCGGCGGAGCGCTGGACGAACTACGATCCCGATTATCCGGACCGCTATGCCTTCGTGAGCGGTGGCGCCAATCCCGGCGAGCCGGTCGGTGAAGGTGAGGGCGGCAAGTGCCAGCCCTCTGCGATCGTGCATGTGACAAGCGACCTGATCGATTACAACGTCAACCAGAATACCTGGGTGCCGTCGATGCCGCTCTCGAAGGCCGGTTTGTTTGGCCTCGATTGGAAATACACTCCCTTCCTCGACAACAAGGCGGCCTTTCAACTCGGCATCAACCAGGTGATCCGTCGCACCACGGTCGAGCTTGTGGACAGGTTAGGGCGTGTCCGCGGAACCTCTCAGATCAACCAGAACCTTCAGGATGCCCGTCAGGCAATGGCCTATGACGAGGATGCCTGGTGGCTGACATTCACCCCGCCTTTCGTGCAGCCGTCGACGCCCGAACGCCAGCGCGAGGCGCTCAAGGCCCTCAATGCGTTCAATGCGGAACTGGAAAACTGCACTGGTGAATTCGACGCGCGCGCCGACAACCTGCTGCAGTTCCTCGATCGCATCACCGGCGATATCGGTTCGACATCGGATATCCTGCGTCAGCAGATGGAAGCGAGCAACATGGGCTGGCTCGACGCCCGGGCTGACGATCGGTTTTGGTTCACCTACGGCCAGCTTTACGCATATTACGGCATTCTGCGGGCCACCGAGTCGGATTTCTCCGATGTTTACAAGGACCGCCGGATCGATCTCGTCTGGAGCCGCACCGAAGAGCAGCTGCGTGCCGCGCTCAACATGACGCCCTTCATCATTTCAAATGGCAACGAGTCGAGCTGGATCATGCCGTCGCATCTGGCGACGATGGGGTTCTATGTGCTGCGGGTCAGGTCCAACCTTGTCGAGATGCGCGACATTCTCGACCGATAGGTCGGCTCATGGTTCGTTGGCGTCTATGAGGCCCACGAGCGGCGTCCGGTCATGGAACTGCTGGAAAATGCCGTACAGCTCTTCGCGCCCTTCGGGTGTCACCCGGTGACGGCAGACTGAGCGCACATAGCGTTCCGGTCCCTTCGCGTTGCGCAGTCGCAGCACATAGTGGAACCCAGATTTCTGGCGCGCAGCCTTTTCGAGCAGCTGCAACATGTAGGGCAGGTCTTCGGGGTGCACGAGCGCGTTCGCCGCCGCGAGATTGACCGGACCTTCGGTGAAGTTCATGCCGTAGATCTCGAAAATATCACGCGACCAGAAGGTGTGACCGGTGTCCAGTTCGCTGCGCCAGAAACCGAATTTCTGATGTGCGCAGAGGAGCTCGAACAGATCATCGCCGGAGATGCGAATATGATCCATGCCCTGCGGTTTTCTTATGTCGTCGTCGAATTCAAATCTCATGGATATGCACGATCTCTTGATCAGTGGATCAAGTTAAGCCGGAGCGCCTTGGCAACGAGTTGAGTACGGTTGACGCAATCGAGTTTCCGCATCGCGGAGTTCATGTAGGTGTTTATCGTGTGATCGGACAACGTCAGGATCGAGGCGATCTCGCCCGACGTCTTGCCGTTGGCGGCCCAGTCCAGGACTTCCAGTTCGCGTGCGGTCAGTCCGCTTTCCGGTGGCGTAGTCTTCTTCGTAAGAACGTCGAAGACGTCATAGGCGTGGGTCGCAATCAGGCAGAGACTGCTCAGTTCTTCGGTGCTGATCAGATTTCGGGCTCCACAAAACGAAACCGCGCCGCGCGAACCATCGGATCTGTGAACCGGGATCATGACGGTGCAGGTCAATCCCTCCTCCGTGAGGATCGAGTGAAACTTGCGGGTCAGCGGATCGCTGGATGGTTCACCACCGGATTCGACCGACCACACTTTCGGGGCAGTCGATTTCTGAAGCAGGCGGAAGAGCGTTGAGAGCTGCAAGAGTTCGTAGCGGTCGTACTCCTCGTAAAACCGCGCGGGCATGTTCGTCAGGCGAATGTAGGGCCGCAGGTGCGAGGCGTTTGCCGCAGGCACATCATAGATTGCAAAATGGCTCATTTGGAACTGACGGGCGGTCTCGTGCAAAAGCCCGGCCAGTTCGATTTCCGAATGCACTGTCTGCAGAAGGTCGAGCAGTTGAATGTGTTCCGCCATGGTCAGAGATGCCGCTGTAAATCTGGCAGGTTCGGTAGGAACCTGAATATGTGTCAGATTTGAACATACGCGAAATTTTCACGCATCACCATTCATGCTTGCCATGGTGGAAGATTTTCCTCGGACGAAAACCGATAGACTTACCAATCCCTTAAACGGGAAGTTTGTCGGTATTCTTGATCTCCTCCATCACCGCATAGGTGTGCGTTTCCCGGATTCCGGGGAGGGAAAGGATGACGTCGGAGAGAAAGCTTCGGTAGGTTTCCATGCCTTGGACCCGCGCCTTGATGAGATAGTCGAAACCGCCGGCGACCATGTGACACTCCATCACTTCCTCGGCGTTTCGGATGGCCCTGGCGAACTCGTCGAATACGTCCGGCGTGGTGCGGTCGAGCTTGACCTCGACGTAAACCAGCATCCCGAGATCCAGCTTTTCCGGCGACAACATCGCCTGATAGCCGAGTATGTAACCGTCGCGGGTCAGGCGCTTGAGCCGCTCGGCAGTCGCGGTCGGCGACAGGTTGATCTTTTCGGCGAGTTGCAGGTTCGTGAGCTTGCCGTCATCCTGCACGGTACGCAGGATTTTCCGGTCTATTCGGTCCAGGCTTCTGGAATTCACGGCAAAACCTCTAAGAAGTAAGTTATCTCACCGTGAATCTATCAAAAATCGGTGAGATTCCCAAACTTAATTCCAGTATGGTGTGAAAAACACGGGGAGTTCACCTGATGCCAGTTACCGCCCGCACCACCTCTGAAACTTTGCC
>CEQK01077515.1_pt1 | contig 15311 bp, 15 predicted proteins | sample 531051 | NCBI WGS metagenome assembly CEQK01 (sample SAMEA2621229, study PRJEB7988) | marine metagenome | biome: marine biome (ENVO:00000447); feature: deep chlorophyll maximum layer (ENVO:xxxxxxxx); material: "saline water (ENVO:00002010), including plankton (ENVO:xxxxxxxx)" | depth 150 m
AACTTGGCATCGACGGCGCGGGCCGCGTCCTCGGCCGTCTTGGCCGTTGCAGTCAGTTCAACCACCCGGTCGCCCAGGCCCGCGGCCTTGAGTGCCGCGATGACCCGTTGCACCGATTTTTTCGTCTTGAACGCCATGGCCGCCGCCCGCTCCCGTCTATCGCCGAAGGCGCCGTCAGTTCGCGAACGGCACCGCCATGCCCTTCTGAACTGCCTCACGCGCCGAGATTGTATCAAACCAGCGCTTCACGTTGGGGAATTCGTTGAGGTCGACCTGATGGCGTTCGTGGCGCGACACCCAGGGATACACCGCGATGTCGGCGATGGAATAGAAGTCGCCGGCCAGGTATTCGGTTTCGTTCAGACGGCGGTCGTTCATCACCATGTACAGGCGTTTGGTCTCGTCGTGATAACGCTTCTGGCCGTAGGGCACGACTTCCGAGGGGTTGAACAGGAAGTGGTGGGCCTGACCGAACATCGGTCCGACGCCGCCCATCTGCCACATCAGCCATTCGAAGGTGGCAACGCGCTCGCGGCCCGCGCGCGGCAACAGTTCGCTGCCGGTCTTTTCCGCCAGATAAATCAGGATGGCCCCTGTCTCGAACACCGAGATCGGCTTGCCGTCAGGACCGTCGGAATCGACGATCGCCGGAATGCGGTTGTTGGGCGAAATCTTCAGGAAATCGGGTTCGTGCTGTTCGCCCTTGGAGATGTTGATCTGGTGGGTCGTGTATTCCAGGCCGACTTCTTCCAGCATGATGGACGCCTTGCGCCCGTTGGGCGTGGCCCAGGTATATAGATCGATCATCGGGGATCCTCCTCCGTCACCGTTATCGGGTCATTGCGGGCAAGCATAAGCCAACGCCGGTCGCGGGCAAGGCTTTGCTTACCGTGCCGGGACCGTCAATTGGGGGGTGGCGGCATGACGCCGCTGTCGTCCCCGGCCACCGGCGACCATTCCTCGACAAAGGCCTCGATGGCGGCGATCGCCGGCTTGGCCGGATCGCCGATCTTGCCCGCGCGCAAGTAGATGATGGCCAGGGTCAAGGACGTCAGCGCGCATTGGTCGCGGCACTTGCGGGCTTCGTTGTGCATGCGGCTCAGGTTGTCGAGGCCCCGCTTGAAGCCATAGGTCTCATCCTTTTGGATGAAGGTCTCGATCGTGTAGTCGATGTCCTTGCGCAGGTCGGCCGCGACATCCTTGGCGATGGGGCCGTAATGCTCCTCGTTCAGGGCGTGCACGATATAGGTCACGTCGCGGTTAAGGCGCTTGGCCTCAGCCTCGGGGCCGTAGAACATATTCCAGAGTCGTTTGATCACGGACGGGCGTTCACTTTTCAATTTCAAAAGGTTTGCGATGGCAGAGGCCGGGACAATACTCCCGACCGGCCCCGCAAAACAACCGGCAGCGACATTCTCGGCTCACGGCTTCATTGCGGGACGTTTCGACATCCGCCGAAACGTTTTCAACCGAACGCCACGGGATATTATGCTATCAGTGCCGTCCCGTAGAACATCCCACCATCGACCTCCCCAGGATCCCGCACACCGCCATGCCAGAACCCCAGATTCTCGTTCTTGTCGGTGTCATTTTCCTGATAGCGGGCGGCGTGAAGGGTGTCGTCGGGGTTGGCCTGCCGACCGTGGCCATGGGGCTGATGACCGCCGTCATCGGCCTCCACGAGGCCGTGCAACTGGTCGTCGTGCCGGCCCTGGTGACCAACATCTGGCAGGGCGCCATCGGCGGCAATTTCACCGTCCTGATTCGCCGCTTGTGGCCGCTGTTGGCGGCGGCCTGCGTCGGCACTTGGTTCGGCGCCTCCCTGCTGGTGATCATCGACGCCCATCTGCTATCGGGCTCTTTGGGAATTCTGCTGGCGGTCTATTCGCTGTATTCCCTGATGACACCGCAGATCCCGCCGCCCGGACGCTGGGAAAAGCCGCTGGCCCCCATCATCGGCTTCCTGGCCGGCGTGGCAACTGGCAGCGTCGCCTCGTTCACCATGCCGGGCGCACTCTATCTTCAGGCACTCGGCCTGACCCGTGATGAACTGGTCCAGGCCATGGGCATCGCCTTCACAATCGCAACGGCGGCCCAGGCCGTCAGCCTGACCGGTCACGGTATCATGACCGCGGAATTGGGCCTGACCTCGGCCGTGGCTCTGGTCCCGGCGGCGGTCGGAATGGCCGGCGGGCAAATGATCCGCCGTCGCATTCCCGCCGAGACCTTCCGCCGGGTGTTTTTCTGCGGCTTGTTTCTGCTGGGGGCCTATCTGGCCCTGCGGGCTTTCGTCTGACGGCGGCGAATTACGGCGCCGCGCCGCCTGATAATAGCCGCCGCGTTATCCACCCTTTTCTAACATTTAACTTTCCGGACCAGGAAAGACTGTGGCACAGTTGTATGCAAGAGGATCCGGGGACTTGGACGCTGGCGCCTGGGGGCGCGCCGTTTGGAGATCTGAACATGGACAAAATCCGCTTTTCTGACGGCTTCATCCGCCTTCCCGCCGCTGCGGCCGTGGCATTTCTGGTTGGCATGAGCACGACCCATGCCGCGGAACCTGCCCAGGAGCAGGCCAATACCCCGCCCGCAGAAATCAAGATGCAGTTCCACGCGCCCGAGGCCGAGGCCAAGGACGACGATCCGCTGGAATCCATCAACCGCGTGACCTCTGAATTCAATTCCATCTTCCGCGGCCTGATCCTTGATCCCCTGATCTCGGGCTACAAGGCGGTAACGCCGGACGGCATGCAGGAAGCCATCGCCAACGCCGCCAGCAACCTGGCGGAACCGGTCACCGCCGTGTCCTCGTTCCTACAGGGCGACACGGACAACGCCGGCAACGCAACCAAACGCTTTCTGGTCAATTCGACCATCGGCGTCGGCGGCTTGGGTGACCCGGCCACGGACATGGGCTTGCAGTCGCGGCCCGAGGACCTGGGACAGGCTTTCGGTGCGGGCGGCATGGCGCCGGGCCCGCACATCGTCCTGCCGATCCTGGGCCCCAGCAACCTGCGCGACGCCACGGGCGATATCCTGACGTCGATCGCCAACCCCCTGCCGCTCGTCGGCAAGGCGGCGCAGGGCACGGTGAACTATTCGGAAAACCAGGACGCGATCAAGGCGGCGACCGCCAATTCGCTTGATCCCTACACGACGGAAAAGGCGCTGTACGAACAGCACCGACAGTGGGAGGTGTCCAACGGCGCCGTCAGCGCGCCGGCCGACGGCCCGACCCTGGCCGATGAAAGCCCGTCCCTCGCCACCAAGCCCACGCAGTAAAACCGAAACGCCCTCCGGTCGGTCAGACCGGGACGTGCCCGATGCTGCCGCCGCCGCAGACGTATAATGTCTGCCCGGTAATGTAGGATGCCGCCGGCGACAGCAAAAACGCGATCGGTCCCGCAATCTCTTCCGGCACGCCGGCCCGGCCCAGCGGTATGGACGCGAGAACATCCACGAGTTCCTTTGATCCGTCCGGGTGATTTCCCTTGAACAACTTGGTCGCGACGGGGCCGGGCGCGATGCAGTTGACGGTGATGCCGTCATGGGCCAGGTCCAGGGCCCAGCTTCGCGTCAGCCCGACCAACGCCGCCTTGGTCGCCACATAGGGCGTGCGCACGGCGCGGCCGACGACGACGCGGCTAGCGATATTGACGATCCGTCCCCCGCCTTCGGCCGCCTTGAGACGGGGCAGCATGATCTGCGTGAGTTGCACCAGAGCCCGCAGGTTGACTTGATAGTGGGCGTCCATGTCTTCCATGGTCACCGTCTCGATGGACCGCGCCTGGGACAGGCCCGCGTTGTTGACCAGACCGGTGACAGCGTGGCGCTCGGCGATTTCCGCGCCGACGGCCGCCAGATTGGCGGAATCGGCGAAATCCACTTCGTAAAATGTTCCAGGGAAGTTTTCCGGCGCGGTCCTGCCCGTGCCCACGACCTCATGCCCCTGATCGGCCAGCAGTTGGGCGGTGGCCAGGCCGATGCCCCGGTTCGCCCCGGTGACGACTGTCGTCGCGTTCATTGATGTTCTCCCATAATCGTACCGCATAGCGGTATAGCGTACCGCATATTGACACTGCAATTTGATATGAAGTTTAATCCCGGAATGCAAACAAGAGTTCGATAAACGAACTCACCTTGGGGATTGGAAACTTCTGTGAGCGATCGCTCGAACCCGGGCGCGGGCAAGGACCGCGCCTTCGTGAACGGATTGGCGCGGGGCCTTAGGGTCCTGGCGTCGTTCTCTCCGGAACACAACCGGATGAGCCTTGGCGACCTGGCCAAGGCCACGGGCCTGCCCAAATCGACGATCGCCCGCCTGGTCCATACCCTGGTCGAAACCGGCTACATATACGTCTGTCCCGATTCCGGCCGCTACAGCCTGCACCCCAAGGTGTTGACCCTGGGCTATCCGGTCATGGCGTCCATGGACAAACGCCTGGTCGCGTTGCCGATGATGCAGGAACTGGCCGACTATTCGCGGGGCACGGTGTCGCTCGGCATCCGCGACGGGCTGTCCATGATCCTGATCGAACGCTCGCGCGACCGCACGGTGCGGGCCCTGCCCCTCGACATCGGCTCGCGCATTCCCATGGAAACGACGTCCATGGGCCATGCCTATTTCGCGGCGGCGGGCCCCGTTGAACAGGACAGTATTCTTGAACAGTTCAAGACTCACGACCCGTCCCGCTTCAAGGAAGTCGAGCGCACGTTGCGCGGCGCAGAGAAGGAATACGCGGACAAAGGCTATTGCACGGCCGTCGGCATCTGGGAAGACGACGTGAACGCCGTCGGCGTCGCCGTCACGCTGTCGAACGACGTTCTGGCAGCCTTCAACTGCGGCGGCCCGTCATCGCGCATCACCGAGGATTCCCTGCCGGACCTTGGGGCCCGGCTGGCCGATCTGGCACAACATTTCCAAACCGCCGATTGGGTCGGGCAATTGCCGCCCCGGCCCTATCGCGGCGTACAACCTACCTAATCAACCCGAACCACAAAACCACCACCAGGAGGAAACGACACATGCGCGACTTCGGACGACGAGATTTCATCAAAATGGGAACCGGCCTGGCCTTGAGCTCGGCCCTGGTTCTGCCCGCGGCCCTGGCCCGCAAGGCCCATGCGGCGGCGGCCACGCCTGAATACCTGACCATGGTCGGCGGCGGTCAGGGCGGTGCCTGGTATCTGGGTGCTGCCGCCATTGCCGAGCTGAGCAAAAAGGTCTGGCCCGGCGTCGCCACCACCGTCACCCCGGGCGGCGGCATTTCCAACCTGAAAGGCGTCGGCGCCAAGAAGATCGAAGTCGGCTTCGCCTTCGCCATGGACGTCACCGCCGCCTACAAGGGCATGCTCAAGTTCGAAGGCAAGCCGGTCAAGAACCTGCGCGCCCTGATGTCGACCAACGGCGCCTACCTGTCGACGGTCGCCAAGCCGGACATCAAAAGCTATGCCGACCTGGCCGGCAAAAGTGCGGCCCCCGGCCGCGCCGGCATGACGGGCCTGGCTAGTTTCGAGCGCATCGTCAACCAGATGGGCGTCGCCAAGGACGTGAAGATCGTCAACACCGGTTACGGCGAAATGTCCGCCCTGTTCCAGGACAACGTGGTGCAGTCCGCCACCGTCATCGGCTCCATCCCCCATCCGGTGGTCGATGAAATCTTGTCCGTGACCGAAGGCCACCTGCTGCCCGTCGACGACGCCGTCGCCGACGCCCTGGGCAAGGCCTTCAACTACGAAAAGGTCACCATCCCCGCCGGCACCTTCAAGGGCCAGGACAAGGACGTTCCGACCATCGGTTCCGTCACCCAGGTGACGACCTATGCCGAAATGCCCGACGAATGGGCCTACAACATCGTCAAGACGACCTGGGAAAACCGCAAGCGGATGGTCCAGGCGCACAAGGCCTACGGCGAATTCGGTGAAGAGATCGCCGTCAAGGGCGTGCGCATCCCGTTCCATCCGGGTGCCGCCCAGTATTGGAAGGAAATCGGCCTGCTGAAGTAAGCAGCCGTCCGGTCCTTATCTGTCAACCTGCACCCGCCTCCGCCCCGACCCGTCACGACGGGCGGCGGCGGGCGTTAGGAAAATGCGAAAACCGATGCAAGATCAAACAATCAAGACAAACGCTCCGGTCAACGAATTCGCCGCCGCGCGCCAGTTTTTTGCCGGCGCGGGCCGCAAGTGGTGGCAGGTTCTCGCGATCCTGACCGTGGCAATCGGCACCTTTGCCAGCCTGTACCATTTGTACGTTCCCATCGTCGGGGCCTATGACACCTTTGTCCTGCGCCCGCTGCACCTGTTGCTGATCAGCCTTGTCGGCCTGCTTTCCTTCAGCATTCGCGGCAGCAAACGGGATTTCTCCAAGCCCGATTGGACCTGGGCGATTGATCTCGTGCTGGGCGTCGCCCTGACGCTGTCCCTGGTCCATATCCTCATGGACCCGACCGGGCTGGAAGAACGCTTCGCCTATTCGGAAGCGACGACGCTGGACACCGTTGCCGCCGTCGCGCTGGTCGCACTGGTGGTTGAACTGGCCCGGCGCTGCATCGGTCTGCCGATCGCCATTCTGATCGTCATCATCCTGGCCTACGGCATCTGGGGTGGGGACAGCTTTTCCATTTTCCGCCATCGCCCGATCCCGACGCCCGAAGTGTTTCAGGGTCTGTACATGACGACCTTCGGCATCTTCGGCAGCCCCGTGGCCGCCATGGCGACCTATGTGTTCCTGTTCATCATCTTCGGCGCCTATATCGAAAAATGTAAAACCGGCATGCTGATCCAGCGGGTCGGCCTGAAGGCCACCGGCAAATCCCCCGGCGGGCCGGCCAAAGTCGCCGTCGTCACCAGCGCCTCGTTCGGCACCATTTCCGGCAGCGCCCTGGCCAACGTCATGGCGACGGGGGCGGTTACCATCCCGCTGATGAAACGCATCGGCTTCCGCAAGGAAGACGCCGGCGGCATCGAGGCCGCCGCGTCGTCGGGCGGCCAATTGACCCCGCCGATCATGGGCGCCGTCGCCTTTGTGATGTCGGACATCACCGGCATTCCCTATGCCGACATCATCGTCGCCGCCGCCGTGCCCGCCTTGCTGTTCTACGTGTCCTTGTTCGTCGCCATCGACCTGACGGCACGGCGCGACAACATGCAGGGCGTGCCCGACGAAATGATGCCCAAGCGGGGCGAGATCATGCAGCTCGCCCATATGGTGCTGCCCATCGTCACGTTGGTCGTCGCCCTGGTCTCCGGGTACTCGCCCATGATGTCGGCCCTGGTCGGGATCGCCACGGCGATCGTCGTGTCCAGTCTGCGGGCGGAAACCCGCCTGTCCCTGCCGGAAATTCTGGGCTGCCTGCACACGGCGGCCAAGACCACCGTGGTCGCGACCATCGCCTGCGCCGCCGCCGGGATCGTCGTCGGCGTATTGAACATGACCGGGTTCGGGCTGCGCCTGTCGAGCGAGCTGATCAACATCACCAACGGCCAGATGTTCCTGGCCCTGATCTTCGTCATGCTGACCTGTGTCGTGCTCGGCATGGGCATGCCGACGGTTGCCGCCTACATCATCACCATCGCGATCGGCGGGCCGGTGCTGATCGAACTCGGCGTGCCCGTGCTGGCCGCCCATATGTTCATCCTGTACTTCGCCGTGCTGTCCCTGATCACGCCACCGGTCATGGTCGCCAGTTTCGGCGCCGCCGCCCTGGCCGAAGGCTCGGTCACCGGCACGGGCCTTGCGGCCATCCGCTATGCCGCCCTGGCCTTCGTCATTCCCTTCGTGTTCGTGTTCAACCCGGACCTGCTGATCATCGGCAGCGATTTCGCCTGGTATGCGATCCTCCTGTCGATCCTGACCGCCACAGTCGGCGCCATCCTGTTCGGCGTCGCGATCAGCGGCTATCCGGCCCGCACCATGGTGGAAAGAGCCCTCTACCTGTTCGCCGCCTATTGCCTGGTCGTTCCCGATCACGGGTTGGACCTGCTCGGCATCGCCATCGTCATTTGCCACTTGGGAACCCGTTGGATCATGTCCAGACGGACGCAACCGGAATAACTCTAGGAGACCTAAAATGCTGAACCCCGTGCCCACACTGTCGAAAGTCCCCGAAGGATATCGGCACATCGGCGTCACGCCCATCTGTGGTGCGTTGGGCGCCGAGATTGACGGCGTCGATCTGTCGACGGACATTTCGGATGACGTTCTGGCGGAAATCCGCAAGGCCCTGAACGAATACCTCGTCATCTTCTTCCGCGATCAGGACCTGACCCCGGACCAGCAGAAGGCCTTCGGCCTGCGTTTCGGCACCCTGAACATCCACCCGGTGTACGAACCCCTGCCCGGCCATCCGGAAATCCTGCAGGTGGTCAAGGAAGCGGACGCCCTCAACAACATCGGCGACACCTGGCATTCGGACGCCACCTTCCTGCCCGAGCCGCCCATGGGATCGATCCTCTACGCCCGCGAGGTCCCGCCGTTCGGCGGCGACACCCTGTTCGCCAACCTCTATCTTGCCTATGAGATGCTGACCGACGGCATGCGCCGCATGCTGTCTTCCCTGAACGCCGTACACAGCGACGCCTTCCTGACCCAGGTCAATTCGGAACGCAACGCGACCCGTTCGACCAAGCTGCGCGGCGGCCAGATGGAAGCCCGGGAAACGGTCCATCCCGTGGTCCGCACCCATCCGGAAACGGGCCGCAAATGCCTGTATGTCAACGAGCCCTTCACGGTCCGCTTCGACGGCATGAGTGCCCAGGAAAGCCGCCCGATCCTCGATTACCTGCTGGCCCATATCAAGCGCCCGGAATTCACCTGCCGGTTCCGCTGGCAGGTCGGCTCCATGGCGTTCTGGGACAACCGCTGCACCCACCATTACGCGCTCAACGACTATCACGGCCATCGCCGGGAAATGCACCGCGTGACGGTGAACGGCGACCGCCCTTACTGACGGGCTAGCCGGTCAGTTCAACGATCTTGTCGTAAAGCGCCCCGGGGATGGCCACGCCGTCCCGGGGCGTTTTTTCGCGGTTGGCATAACGCCGGTCACCCGGCAGGCGCACGGCATCGGGTGCCGCCCCCGTCTCCAGCATCTGCCGGAACAATGCCTCGCCCTGACCGAGCCAATCCGACCCACCCGACATGCGTGCCGGATCGATGGCCAGGATGAATTCCCCGCCCCGGGTCGGCCCGCCGTCGCGGTTGTCGGCCGCACCGGCCTGGAACGAAAACACTTCACCGATCAGCGCCCCCGCCAGCAGTTCCACCATCATCGATATGGCCGACCCCTTGTAGCCGCCGAACGGCAGCATCACGCCGCCCTCCAAAATCGCCTTGGGATCGCGGGTCGGCTGACCCTCCGCATCCAGGCCGACGCCGAGCGGCACGTCGTGGCCTTCCCGGGCCGCGATCATCACCTCGCCCCGCGCCATGGCCGTGGTCGCCATGTCGAATACCACGGGCGGGCCGTCCTTGCGCGGCCAGGCGAAGGCCACGGGATCGGTTCCGAACAGGGGCTTGGCACCGCCTGCCGGGGCCGCGAACGGCAGGGTCGAGGTACAGGCGAAGGCGACCAGGCCGTCGCGGGCCAGGGCCTCGACCTCGGGCCACAGCGCCGCAAAATGATGCACGCCGACCAACGCCAAGGCGGCGATGCCCTGGCTGCGCGCCTTGTCGGCCAGGGGCTTGCGCCCGACCTCCAGCGCCAGGGGCGCGAACCCACCCATGGCATCGACTCGCACCACGCCGGGGGCCGCGTCCTCGACCCGGGGCACCGCCTTGCCGTCGGCCTTGCCGCTGCGCAAGGACGCGACATAGCCCGGCAGCCGGAACAGGCCGTGGGATTCCGAGCGGTCCCGTTCCGCCGCCGTCAGGTTGTCGGCGATGGCTTGGGCATTGGCGTCGTCGCAGCCGTTGGCGATCAGGCAATTGAAGGCAAGGTCATGGACCTCGCCCAGGCTCAGGTGTTTCGGGGTCGCGGGCTCGGTCATCGGTGGCTCCCTAGGCCTTGGGCTTGATGTGATCGACGTAGACGGGGATGGAGGCCTCCATCGTGCGGTCGGGGTCGATGGTCTCCCGCGTCTCATTGCCGAAGGGTGTGGCGTCCAGGATGCGGAAGATGTCCGCCGCCGCGTCGTGGAATCCGCCGGGCAGACCCGCTTCGCGGTAGGTATCGGCGATTTCCTCCATCTCGCGCACCCAGCGGCCGGCATCGGCCGGCAGGCGTTGAACCCGCGCGCGCATGTTCTTGAGCGCTGATTGCTGGCTGTCCTCGAACTCGTCGATCAGCTCGTCGAACAGGTCGAGGCGCTGAGCCAGCATGAGGACCGCCGTGTACAGCGCGTTGGTGCCCTTGGTCAGGCCCGCGTAGGCCATCTTCAGCCCGGATGCCCGGCCGATGCCGTCACCCAGGTCGATCACCGTGATGCCCTGCCCGTCCAGCGCCGTCATGGGTGCGGTGTCAGGGCCGGAGACGTAGAATTTGGTCGACCGGCCCGGCCCCGGGGCTAGTCCGATGATGCCGCAGTCGATGAAGGGGCCCCCGGCTTCGGCCAGGATCGCCGCCGTTTCCGCCGCCGTGGCGGGCGATACGGCGTTGCAGTCCACATAGACCGCCGTGGCGCCTTGGGCCTTCATGGCCGCCGCCATGTCCTTCGCCTGTTTGATGGCCCGGGCCGGCGGCAGGATGGACAGGATCAGATCCGCCTGCGTGACCAGGGATTCCAGGTCCGGCACGTCGCGGAAATTGCCCTTGGCCGCCAGGCCCCGCGTGCGCTTGCTGCGCCCGGCCAGACAGGTAATGACGTCATGGCCGTGATCGCCCAGGACCTTGCCCACGGCATGGCCCATGTCGCCCGGCGCCATGACGGCGATGCAGGATGCGGTCATCGCTTGGTTTCTCCCTATTCGTTCAACTGCCGAAGGCGCGCAGCACGCGGCCCGGCAACGGATCGCCCTTCGCGCCGACGGGCCCCTTGGCGTCGGCCACCCGCATGCCGTTGACCCACACGCCTTCGACACCGACGGCGTCCGTGGTCAGCCGCGGCGCACCGCCGGGCAGGTCGTGGACGCGGCGCTTGGGCCCGCGGCCCACGGTCTTGGGATCAAACAGCAGAAGGTCGGCGTGGAAGCCTTCCTTGATCTCGCCCCGTTCGGGAATGCGGTAGATCGCGGCGGGCTTGGCGGTCAGCTCATGGGTCGCCTGTTCCAGGGTCAACTTGCCCAGGTCGCGGCTCCAATGGCCCATCAGATGCAAACCGAACCCGGCGTCGCAGAAGAACGTCAGATGCGCCCCCGCGTCGGACAAAGCGACCGAGGCGTTGGGGTCCTGCATCATGCGGCCCACGGCGTCCTCATCCGTGTTCAGCAATTCGGCCATGAACAGCGTTTCCAGGTCTTCCGAAATCGCCAGGTCGAGCATCCAGTCCAAGGGATGCTTGCCGGCGGCTTCGGCCAGACCCGCGACCTTCTTCTGGTCATAGGCCCGGTTTTCCGGCCGCGCCGTTTCCGTGACCTCGATCTTGTCCCACTCGCCGTTGAACAGGCGCACGCCGGCCGGGCCGGACAGTTCATCCTTCACCGCCTGGCGGAAGGCGTCGGAGGCATAGACGGCCTTGAGCGCCTCGCCCGAGGCCTCCATGGCCGGCTTCCAGGCCGTGAGGCCTTCCAGCGGATAGGCGGATTTCAGCGAGAAATCCATGTACAGCGGGCAGCAGGACACCTGCCCCCACAACTCGCGCCCGTTGGCGCGGGCGGCGGCGACGGCGGCCAGATCCTTGAAGGTGCCGTCCGGGTTGGTCGGGTTGTGCAGCAGGGCCGCGATCATCACCGGCCGGCCCGACTTGGCGGCGACGGTTTCCAGGTACGGCACGTCGGTGGTGTTGCCCTTGGTCAGCATGAACACGCCCCGTCCGTCCTCGCCCATGGCGGTGACCAGCGTTTCCAGTTCGCGGGCATCGGCCAGGCGCGACGGCATGGGCACGCCGCCCCAGCCGTTGTGCTGCGGCGCGGTCGAGGTCGCGAAGCCGACGGCCCCGGCCTCCATGGCGGCGCGCACCAGGCGGGCCATCTCGGCGATCTCGTCGTCGTTGGCGGCGCGTTCCGTCGCGGCATCCCCCATGACATAGGTGCGCAGGGACGAATGGCCCAGGAAGGCCCCGACATTGAGGGCCGAGCCACGGGCTTCCAGCATGTCCAGGTATTCGGGGAAGGTTTCGAAATCCCAGGCGATGCCCGAACGCAGGACGTCCAGCGACATACCCTCGACCTGCACCAGGTTCTTCATGATCAGGTCCCGGTCCGGCGCCTTGCAGGGGGCGATGGTGAAGCCGCAATTGCCGATCAGCACACTGGTCACACCCAAGGCCGGTGACGGCGTGCACCAGGGGTCCCAGGTGATCTGCGCGTCGAAATGGGTATGGCTGTCGATGATCCCCGGCATCAGGGCCAGGCCCGAGGCGTCAATTTCCTCCGCCCCCGTGGCATCGACCACACCTACGGCAGCGATGCGCCCATCCGATACACCGACGTCGCCCTTGTACGGGCTGCCGCCCCGGCCGTCATAGATATCAGCACCGCGGATCACCAGGTCCATGGATCGTCTCCTTCATGGTTTCTTCTTCATCGAACGGCCCGGACGGTAGCAACAAACGCCCCCTAGGTCCAAGCGGCGATGGCGCCGGGCAGCTCGGCGACGCTGGCGATCATGGCATCCGGCACGGCGCGGCCCGCCGTACGCGGATCGTACTTTCCGGTCATGACCTGCACCGCCCGTAGGCCCGCCGCCTGAGCACCGGCAATGTCCGATTCCACGTCGTCCCCGATCATCAGGCCGGCGTCGGCGGAAATACCCATGTCGACCAGAACGCGGGCGAAAAAATCCGCCGACGGTTTACCCATGATCACGGCGTCCACCCCGGCGGCATACTCCAGCGCCGCCACATAGGCCCCCAGGTCGATGATCAGGTCGCCGCCCGGCCGCGACAGGCGGTTCTTATGCAGCGCCACAAGCACCGCCCCGTCGAGCAGCATGCCCGCCAAACCGGACAGGCGGGCCCGATCGAACCCGGCATCCAGGTCGCCCATGACGACGGCGTCGGGATCGACGTCGACCAGATCAAAACCGGTGAAATCCTCGGCCAGGGCCGGTTCCGCCGCCAGATGCACCCGCCGCAGGCCGCGGTCACGCAACAGCGACACCGCCGCCATGGCCGGGGTGACGATATCGTCCGCATCCACGGGCAGGTCCATGTCGCGCAGCCGCCGCCACACGGCGGCGCGCGGACGCAAGGTGGTATTGGTGAGAAAACGGGTTTTCAGGCCCCGATCCCGGGCCCACACCAGGGTCTCGGCCGCACCGGGGATGGACGTCCCTCCCTGGTAGAGGACGCCTTCAAGATCGAACAGGATCCCTTCAAGCGTCGTTGCCATGGGCCGATTATGCCATTTTTTGCCCGCTGCGGGAACGGGGCAAGGTCACCCGCCCTCGGAATGCCCCAGTTCCTTGTCCGGCACGGCAATGTCACGCACCCGCTGCTTCAGGACCTTGATCTCGGGGAAGCCGCCGTCGCGTTTGCGGTCCCAGACGACGGTATCGCCGACGCGCACACTGAACCGCCCGCCCACGTCGTCGGGCACCAGGGTCACGCCGGCCAGATCGTCCTCGAACGTGGTCAGCAGTTCCTGCGCCATCCAGCTTGCGCGCAGCAGCCAGCGGCAGCGCGTGCAGTAGGTGATGACGACAAGCGGTTTGGACATGGATGGTTCCTATTTCGACAAGCTGCTGAGACGGTCTTTGATCAGGCCCCAGAACAGCGGCGGGTCGAGATCACTTGTATAACGCCAGCCCAGATGATCGGCACAGGCCCGGCAATGGGCGAAGTTCCAGGCATGGCCGGTGAACCAGGTGAATTCCTCGGTCGGCGCGCCGCGATCGGTTGCTCCCGGCGCCTCCAGGAAACAGACGACCGTAAACATGCGGCCCGCCGGATTCGCGCAGATTCGCTCGTGCCCGCCGTCGGGCGCCAATGCCCAACGGCGGCGCGTCACCAGATGCCCGCAGCGCGCGCAATAAAGGCCGTCATCGGGCTTTTCCGCGGACTTCGTCGCGGCGGCGGTCTCCAATTCGGCATCGAACACGGACCCACTCCCTAAAATCCGGCTTTCATATTAGTCCCCCTTGTAAAATTATGCTCAATTTTGCACGCTATTTAATCAGCTTTCCTTTCCAGGCCGGGCGCGGTGCGCGGCTCTCTTCCGCCGGATACAAGCCGGTGCCATTCTTCCAACAACGAACGCGAACCATGACAGGCGCAAAGGCGGCATACAGAAGCAACATGCGGACACCGCGTTGGCTGCTCCTTGCCGTTTGTGCTGCTGCTCTGTTTGTCGGCCTGGGGCGCCCAGCGCCGGCATGGGCAGCCGAGGACGCCCCGCGCCAGTTGACCAAGGTCACCCTGCAGCTGAAATGGGCGCATCAGTTCCAGTTCGCCGGCTATTACGCGGCCAAGGCCAAGGGATATTACCGCGACCGGGGCCTGGACGTGACGATCCTGCCGGCAACACCCGGCGACAAGCCGATGGAATCCGTGGCCGAAGGCAAGGCCGAGTTCGGTGTCGGCACCACCGACCTTTTGATGATGCGCGCCGCCGGCGTTCCCGTGGTGGTGCTGGCCGTGATCTATCAGCATTCGCCGCTGACCCTGATGCTCGATGCGCGCAACGACATCCGCAACATTCATCAGCTTGCCCGCGGCAAGATCATGGTCGCCCCGCACGAGACGGAACTGAGCGCCTATTTCGCCGCCGAAGGGCTCGACATCAATCAGATGAATTTCGTCGACCATACCTTCGACGTCGAGGATCTGAAGTCCGGGCGTGTCGATGCCATGAGCATCTATTCCACGGATGAACCCTATCAATATGCGAAGGAAGTCGGGCCGGTCCGCCTGTTCCGCCCCATCGACGGCGGTGTCGATTTCTACGGCGATAACCTGTTCACCACGGAAGGCCTGCTGGAAAAGGACCCCAAGATGGTCCAGGCCTTCCTCGATGCCTCGCTTGAGGGCTGGCGCTATGCCATGAAACACCAGGAAGAGATCGTCGACCTTATCCTCGCCACCTACAGCAAGCGGAAGGCCCGCGACAACCTGCTGTTCGAGGCGCGGCAATCAGCCAACTTGATCCTGGCCGATGTCGTACCCGTGGGCTTCATCAACCCGGCCCGCTGGGAGCGCATCGCCCAGCATTATGCCGGGCTGGGTCTGCTGCCCAAGGACATGTCGCTCGACGGGTTCATCTATGAACAGGACGGCAT
>CEQK01019122.1_pt1 | contig 15291 bp, 24 predicted proteins | sample 531051 | NCBI WGS metagenome assembly CEQK01 (sample SAMEA2621229, study PRJEB7988) | marine metagenome | biome: marine biome (ENVO:00000447); feature: deep chlorophyll maximum layer (ENVO:xxxxxxxx); material: "saline water (ENVO:00002010), including plankton (ENVO:xxxxxxxx)" | depth 150 m
CTCTGGTGCCGCTGCTTCAAGCAGTGCTTTGACACGGTCAACCTCAGCAGGTACTACAGATAGTTGAACTTCATCGTGCACGTATGCACAGCGAGTGTAGTCAACGTCATATGTAAGACCTGCAGAGTCAAGCATCTCCTGTCCAATGACGCACCACCGCTTGCTCAGAATCGCTCCCGCCGACTGCAAGAGGTAGTTAAGGCTAGCGTGCTCAGCGCGACAAAAGATAGGGCGACCATCAAGTCCTTTGAGACGTCCACGGTCACGAACTCGTTCTTTAACTGCATTAATAAGTGGCTCTAGTCCTGGAATAGCATCAAGAAATTTGCGGCGCAGCTCACTACCTAGCTGTTTCTTTTGAGCATCAGAAAATTCTGGATGTAAAATATGACCTAACTTCTGGTCGCCAGCTCCATAAATAAACCCATACGTAAGATTTTTCACATGAGGTCTTGAACATCCAACGCGATCTGCATTTTGTTGATGAATATCACCGTTAATGACTACATCAGCAAATGCTCCATTGTCATAGATACTTAGATAGTGGCCCAAGCATCTGAGTTCCAGCCCTTCTAAGTCAGCTCCAACCATCACATGACCAGGGTGAGGTACAAACAATTCCCGTGCCCAAGGTGCGCTCACAACTTGTCCGAGGTTGGGACCACGATGCGCGTTTCTACCCGTTTGTGTAGCAAGAGTACAGCTGTGGTGAATACAACCATCATCTTCAATTGTGTTAAACCAAGAATTTGCACCCTCAGACAGCTGGCCCAACCACTTCTGTAGTGTCAGCAGGCGAATGAACTGGACACATTCGTCGTGAAGCTTTTGATTGCTCTGCTGTAACGCGATATCCCTGATCTCTGAAAGCGTGGCTTCATCGACCTTAGGTTTACCTGTGTCAGTAACCTTTGTGAAACGAGCACCGCTATGCGTCTGCAGAATCCACGCAATGTGCTGGCGGCTAGTTGGATTGAAATCCAAAAGCTTTGTCATGGGTGAACCAGCGCTATACCCTTTTGTCTTATTAGCCCGTTTTGGGGTATAGACCTTACCAGGGACATAGAGAAACTTTGCACTCAATTCATCTTGAATACTATGCATCTCTTTTTCTAGCCCTAAACGGACACGTTCTGCTGCATTGATGTCAAACCTAAATCCTGATGCTTCTTGTTGAGTCATGATCTCAGCTAAGCGCATCTCAAGTTCAACGCAATCAATCATCTGTAGTTTCCTCAGTTAGTTTATTGAATCCAAATTTTTCTTTAACTTCTTTCTCCCTTTTGACCGCTCTATTTTTTTGAGCAAGCTTGGCAACATTCTCCATGACCTTGAGAACGTCTTCTGTTGATGCTTTGTCTGGCATACGCTGAACAACAACATCAAATAATGGAAAGAAGTAATCTGCTGCTTCTGTTATTTCCTCAATAGTAAGAGGCGCATTCTTTTCAGGCATAGTCTTTAATTCTCCGTTGCATAAGTTGCCAAAGTTTGAGTGTTACTTCTGTATCTTGAATACAGTAATCAAGCATCTCAGGTGTATAAACAGCCCAATTGCCATCGTGCTTACCAAAGTCTCCTTTGAAGCACTTAAGTCGATACCCCCATGCTTCTAGGCTGTGCTTGCCGTACAAGCGCTGGGGCATTCCATCAGGACGCCTTTCGTAGTCACGATCTTGTATGTGCGGATAGAACAGTCTGCTCAGAACGAGAGTATCAATAGCTTGACCTTTAGGTTCAAAGTCAGGATATTGTTCTTTGATAAGAGGTATGTCATATCCAATGATATTGTGGCCAATTAAAACATCAGCCATTTCAAGTTTTTTCACTCCCTGAATGATTGATTGTTCAGGACGATGATCAAAAACAAGAGTATTATCATTGATATCATCACGCATAACCAAGCAGTGGATATGAGAGCCTTGACGTAATAGACCAGTAGATTCAAGATCGAATAGTAGTTGTGTTTTCATCGTGGATATTTTTTGAGTCGCTTGGATCATATTCATCTGGCGCGTACGGGTTTTTTCCCGACTGGATAGCTTGATCTGTGTTGCGGTCATAGGTGTTGGTTGTGAATCTTTGATCATCATCTGTATAAATAGGTTCAATAGACATTTTTAATTCTCTTGCAATACGCGCAGCACGTCGGAACTCATCTTTATAAAACGGTTCCCACTCGTGGCCAAGAAAAACAATCTTGTGAATACCCATCATGTGAGCCTGAAAAACAGACATAGAGAATGGGTAGCGAGTTGTATAGATGACAGCTCCTATTGCTGGAGTGCCGTTCCTAGCAGCTGCTGCTATCGCATATGAAATGCAGTCAATCTCAACTTTGCTGTCTGTTAATAAACTTCTCCCGTCTCCAATAATTTCTCGGTCACGAACAATGATACATCCTCCAGGACAGTTTGGATGTGTAGAAGCTTTAGAAATTGCTATGGCCACATCAATAAAATAATGATCCTTATTTTTTATATAAGTTGGATCTCCTGCGGGGCTTGGCATATACACATTTTTCATCTTACAGTCCTATATTAGTTAGTGAAACACAGATATGCGACTAAAAAAATGGATGATGGCAAGAAGTTTTCAAACTCAGAATTTAAATTCAAAGATCTAGATAAGGAAGCATGGAGTCTGTGGGAAAATAGCAATGTTGTTGATTTTCCAACTGAAAAACTACCATTCCATCTAGAAACAGATGAACATGATATGGTCAATAGCCCTGCACACTATACAAAAGGCAAGTGTGGTGAAGCAATTGACATTATTGAAGATGCTATAGAAGAAGCACCATCAACAAAAACAGGGTTTCTTCAGGCACAAGTCTTGAAATATATGTTGCGGTTATGGCATAAAATTGATGCCAAAGAAGATGCTGAAAAAGCACGTTGGTATTTAAATAGACTAATTGATTCGCTATCATAATAAAGTCGCTGATAAGCGACCTTGTTGTTAACAACGTTGGAAGAATAAATAATTTTGACGTAGTTGAAGGTTCTCGTGATCTTGTATATGTGGCAGAAGAGTGTCGTATGTATATTGATTATTATGTATAACGTGTTTGAAATAGACCGAGATACCTTCAGATAGTTCAAGTTCAGACGGTACGTACCAAGTTACAATCCGAAAACATTCCCATGGATTTAATCCTTGGGATACCCAACTGTTCAGCTCTTCTAGACGCTGAGCAGTTTTTATTATGTGATTTTCATGTGCTTCATCCGAAGGGATATTTAAAAACTCATTGCCTGACAGCAAGGCGTGCTTCCACATCAAAGTGCCGTCTTTAACAATTAAACGACAGGGGTGAACTTTGTTGTTAGACGGAAGCACATAAAAGTAATCTGAGGCAATATGCTTGCTCATTAGATATTACCTTTATTGGTTTCATAAAATTCTAGGTCTTTAGCCCAATTGTCACCTGCAAATTCACTATAAATAACCCGACCAACATCTCTAAAAGTATTATGAAAAAGCGATACTTTGTCAATATCAGTCAGTGCTTGATTTAATGGAGGACCAAAAATAAGTAAGTTCCACGTTGAAGGAGATACAGGCTCAAATCCAGTTGAGGTGGCTCTTAGCTGTTTAACTCGTTTAAAAGGGATGCAAATAGGATAATCCCAGATGACAGGTGCAGCTCGGAGTAATTCAGAAGCACTACTGAAGAATACAAAACTTTTGATATATCCATTTCGATACTCACTAAGAGTTTTATTTAGCCAAATACGAGAGTCACGTACAGCTCCTTTTGGAGCAACCCAAACATTTCCATGCCAGTGCTCTTGTAAAGGATTGATTTCAATACTAGGAACTGAGGTTGCATCAACCAATACTTGCTGAACAGGATCAGAAGTGGGGTCAAAATCAATGCTTCCCATCACTTCCCGTGCTCGGTCAATAAGCTGAGGGGTTGGGTATAGAGGTAGCTTTAGTCCTTTAGAAGCTAGCTTATCCGCTAAATTCTTCTGCGAGCGCTCTAAAGCTTTCTTGGCACCCACCTGCTTCGATTGCAAATGTTCTTGTTCCAGCATCACTAATCAATGTTATAAGTACATATTTGGACCAGTCATTAGTTTCAATCTTTTCAATTAGACCTCTTAGCATTTTCAAAACCTCTTCATCTTCCAAGCGTTCTGCAGTAACAATATCTGTTTCAACAGAATCTCCACTCATATAAGTGGTGGAATCATTCATTAGATTGATAACTAATGAGCCAGGACCTTCACGCTCTAAACCATTGATTGCAATGTTGACTAGATCATGAAGAATTAATTCAGCTGTTGCTGTAAGAAATTGCTGTTCTTGCTCTTTCTCTTTTCCAAATTTTTTGGATCCAAGTAGTTGCTTTATGAGATCTGTTCTTCTAGACATACTTAATGACTCTTTACTAAGGATAAGTGAATTGTTTTTTTAATGTGGAATAAGTATTAGAGATTGTCGTTAGGATCCAATTGACTTGAATGCCTGCCTGCCATCATATCTGAAATAACAGCATCGACACGATCAGCAAATGTAGAATCTGGGGCAAAGATTAGATCACTACGAGCTTCTTTTTCCATTTGATCAATTTCTTTTTGCTGCTCCTTTAGGGCTTCTTCAACTACATATTCCGCTACTCTTTGACGTAAGGTATGTAATTGACATTGTAATTCAAAACTTTCTAGATAAGAGTCATGATCCACAAAGACCCCAATGTTCTGGGGTATAAGATGAAAGGGATTGCAGCAATACTTATTTCCACAAGTGGACTTAACCCCTGTGTATCCCAAGTCTCCCCAGGTGTACCACATTGCTACACGCTGAGGATGATGCTGGGTGCTTTTGCTAATGCCAGGACGTCTCCAAGGAAACTGAGGCATTCCAGTTCCAGGTGCCTTGTAACCCTGCCAATTCCAACATTCGTCTGGTTGACCTATATCAACCTTAGACCAAAATTTAAGAGCGCGTTTTCGTTCTTTAGCTAAGAGGCGGTCGATATCAAAAGATAGACGACCTTCACGAGCTGCAGCCACACAACGAACGCATGCCTGGTGACTGTCATATCTCATAGAGCTAGAGCTAAATCGACCAATGGCATGGCCGCTGTAGATGCATAATGCACCTTCTTCAGCTGTATTAGAAAGTTGTAGATTTCTACGACCATAGGCGTGGCCACCAACTTTCTTGCTGGGCTGTGACTCACTCATTAAAAGTCACCTTGAGGTTTAGTGAATGAACCACCGTGATGTGGATACTGCTCTTCAATAGGCAGCAAACTTAGCTGATTATTAAGCTTATATTCATATCTCGTACTATTTTCGTACTTAATACGTACAAGCTTTGACCTTGGTGTGTAGTACTCAGGTTTACCTACAACAAGTGCAAGAGAACCTTGGGGCGCAACAATTACTCGCTGCCCGATTTGAATATCTTTTGCTTTCATGATAAGTTTTTGATATATGTTTCTTAATTAAAGTGTAGTTAGAAGTCGTTAAGAATGTGATCTTCAAGTAGTGGATCACTTTCAGGTCTACGCCATACACGTACAGACTTACGTTTACTAGTAAGAGGATCTTTTTTAGTTGTTACAAGCCGTCTCCAACCTAGTGATTGGAGAACATCAGCAACACGTCTACCTTCTCTACGACCTTGACTGCGTGGATCAAGTTCTAAAGCATTGGTAAGCACTTGAACAGCTGTTACTTCATTTTTATCTGAAACATATACAGTAACTTTATCTAGCCAAGGATCTGGGTCTCCAAACTCTTGTATGTATTCAGAGATAGCTGAGATCTCATCACGACTAAATTCATAGCCAACATTGTTTCTATAGGCAGCAATAGCTGCTGACCATAGGCTATCTCGTTCGTTGGCTAACTGCTGCCAAGGTATGGAATATCCTTGACCTACTTCAAGTGGTACAAAACGACGATTACCAGTACTGTCAACGAGAAACTGGTTCCTGTTAGTAGTACCAATGAGTACGAATCTCCTAGCAAGCCTGCTAGGCAACTGAGCGTAGGGAAAACGGACTTCATCCACTCTCGTTGTAATGAGGTTTTTAAAGTTTTCAATATTTCTGACATTGAAGTAATTGTCAATTTCAGGTAGTTCTAATAACCATGCTACGTGAAGTCTGTACTGTTCTTTCATCAAGGTCTCAATAGGAGTTGTAATTTCTGAAAACAACTCTTGAGGTACAAGACTTCTTGCGAACATAGATTTACCAACACCCTGAGCACCAACTAAAATTGGAAGCCAAGACATTGTGCAACCAGGGTTATAAGCTCTAGCCACAGCACCAATCATCATTCGTTGCATAGCTGTCGTTGCAACTTTATGTCGGTTGCCTAAATACACTTCACCTAATCGATCCCAATCAGGATGTGGTTCATAATCAGATGCACATCGATCTAGATAATTACGAATAGGACAATAGGAATTTTTCTTAGCAGCATATTGAACAGCTGCTTTTACTCTTTGCTCTGGTATAAAAATTCCATTTTCACAGCAAAGTTTCACTGTCATGAGGTCTAAGTCATTGCCTTGGAGAATGACCTTAGTGCCTCGATCATTATCATATTCAATTGCTCCAGTAAGCTCATTGGTACGGAGATTATGCAAGATCGATTTGACTTTATTCACATCAGATTCACGCTCTTTAGCAGCATCGTCTGGTGATTTTTTTGTTCTGCCTTTGCGTTTGGCCTGAGTAACATCAGGCAAAGGCTCTGGTTCAAAATCATTATTGTTCATAGTGTCTGCTTTGTATGTATCGATTAGATCATCAATGGACGGCAACGGATCAAATTCTGTATAGCCAGCCGCTAAACCTACAGCACCAAACCGTAAATTATCAGGTAATTTACGTACCCAGTCTGCATCTTGTTTTTTAGCAAGAGAGTATAGGGTTGTGTGACCTGAATAATTTCCAAGGCCTCTCCACTTGAATGGAGCAATATTTTCTTCCTTTTCGCCATGATGGCCACGTAATACCCAATCAGTCCAGGCATCGAACAGAGGCTGACCTACGCCTGCACAAGCAGCCATAACGGGCACGTAGTAGCTTTCATACTCACCATCTTCAGATGGCCTTAGGAAGTTACCCAGTAGCCACTGACAGCGCTTAATGTCCAGTTCTGTGACATCACTGCTAGTGAAATTAGTCGCTTCTTCATAGGCAATATCATCTAACAAAAACTCTGGAATAGGTTCGTATTCAGTATTTTTTTGAAAGATAGTATTTGTATTGCCGAACCATAAACGTTCCGGTTTCTGACCACAATTATCACTTAGTGTTTCTAGACCAAGTTCTGTAATCAATCGGTTGACAATTAACCAATAAGCACCTCGATGCTCAGCAGAACTTTTAAGTTCAATGCTCAAAGGAAATAAAGCACGGAACCTATGCTCTGCTTCTGTATGGCTAGCTGACGTATACGTAGCAGCACACCATGCCCTTGCTGTATCTGTAGACCAGAATCGAGCAAGCGTTGTATCTCCATCAATATCGATAACAACCATGTTTGAACCACATGAGTTATCTGCCTTTCTATGTCGGTCAACAAAATGAGTAGAACACCAGCCATAGCCATGCTCTACCCAACCAAGTAACCATTCAAGATCTTCTAATATGTTTTGCCATCCATGAGCTGGTTTATTTTGTTTGTTCTTGCAGCTCTTGTTTACTGCAATCCTCAGTTTCATTATCTATGTCGTGAAATTGTTTACAACGTTTCAAAAATCGTGACTCATGAAGAGCCAACTGATCACCATCAATAAATATACCTTGATCTGTTTCAGGAGTAGAAACAATTATTAAGGCAACATCACAAAGGAACCCTGTTCTTTCATTTAAAGCATATCGATATGCAGCCATTTGCTGAGCGCACTTGGTATATTTTCGGTAACCACCGAATCCAATGCGATCTCCACGATCAGGGAAGCTAGCACAGTAAGGAGCATTGCTAGTTTTAAAATCAGCAATAACTCGTACTCCACCAATTTCACCAATGAGGTCAGGGCACCCTGCATATTTATGCTCGGTGCTCCAGACAAATGCAACTTCTTTATCATCGCTTCGTAAGTGATTCCAATCAGGCCTGAGCGGACGCTCCGACCAGTGAATTATATCAAACCAGTCCAGATATTTGTCAATACCGTTCCAGAAATCAAGATATTCTTCAGGAACACCTGGGTCAAGTCCACGTAAATAATTTTCACAGCCTAGATGTATGGCCGAGCCGCGAGTAGATGCCTGCTCTAGCGCACCCGGATTATTTTTTTGCCATGTACGTAGACCTGCTTTTGATTTTTCTGATTCAGTGGCTGATAAAACAGTAGTGACACTTGGCATGTAAATGCCGGAACATAGATATTTTCTGTGACCGGCAGAGGTTTGAATGCGATATGGCTTATCAGTAGTCACTATCTAGTTCCTGGTGCGCTTGATAAGCTGCGCTGTAATCAGTAGTTGCGGTTTGCGCTCGAAACAACTGATACAGCTCTCCTACAGCTTGACCTACTGCTTCAGTCACTTGTCCCATAGCAGCAACTTGTGATGAAAGCTGTGCTACTTCTTGACGAAGTGCAATGGTGTGATCCATGAGTGATGGAGTACGGGTAATTGGCTCCGGTGGCTCAGGAGCGGAAGGTGCAATCGCTGCCTGATGTGGGGACTCAGGCGGTGTTGCTTGAGAAAGTAGTTGTGCAATACGCGCTTGCATTTCAGGCGGTAGCTTATCTAGATTTGAGCTAGTCATTAGAATTCTCCTTCATCATTGTCTTTTTCTTTTTTAGTTTTTGTAAGCACTGTTGAACCACGCTTATCTACTCCACCAGCAGGTAAGCCTTTCGAGTCAGTTTGCTTACCATCAAAAGGATCTTTCCCTTCAAAGAAGTTAGGGAGCCATATGGAATCTCGTTGGGATTCCCATTCTTTTTTAATTTTGTCAGGAACTTTTCGCACCTTCGGAAGGATGCTGTATGAAGTTTCCAAACCAGTTCCCTTACGGCTGATCTTAATCGAAAAATTAGCGAGCCCATCTTCTGTCCATGTAAAGTCCTCTACTTCTTGTAGTACTTCAGTCAGTTGATCACGCAATGATCTCTGTTCAATAAATAGAACTTCCATACGAGAACGGCTAGCTGATGTAGCTACCCATGCAAGGAACTTGCGTGGTTTAACAAAAGTTCCGTCGATTTTTGGTCGATCAGCTTTGGACCAATCAGTTTCTCGTGCAAGATCTTTAGGACTGCCAGGGTGACTACGAGTAACCACGTAACCATTAAAACGGAGGTTACCATCTGACCCAGGTGCTTCGGATGCATATTGCCACCCCATAATTGCATGCCCTGTTTCGTAACATCCGAGTAATCTGAACTCTTCTGATTCTCCATCTTTTAGACTACTAGGTTTCCAATATGGTTGAGGTTCTTTAGTTTCAATTTTTTCTTTTGGCTCCTCCAGAAGTTCTGGAGGTAATACTTGTAGGGCCATATGTAATAATTATCGACCTTTCAAATATAGTCATTACAATAGTTAAATGTGAGATTTATTGTCATGCGATTAGCAGCAAGCATAGAGCCTGAATATCTTCAATTAGTTATGAAGCATATGCCTGGTAACGATGCATATCTTAAAGCTAAAACTATGCCTTATTATCCTAAGAAGGAGATTGGAGACCAGCAGTTGTTTAGGATTGACCCAGAGTTAAAAAATGCGTTTGATGATCAAAAAGCGTTTGGGCATTTTGGGATGATGGGTGGACCCACTACATACGCTTAGTTATAAATTGATGCATCCCATCCAGGTTTGCCTGATTTGAGGTGCTTTCTTCTTTCAATAATCCGGCGTTGGATCAACCTCCGAGTAGCCCGCCGCTGTGCCGCTCTTTTGGGGATTGCGTGAAGATTGCTCGCGATCCTTTCGAGTAGTAAAATCAGACGCGACAATAGCCCGATAGGGGCTATCACTATCATCCTTGCGATATTCGCGAAGATAACCTTGGACACATAGAGGGCGTCCAGGACGAATTCGATCAAGTAATTTCTTTTTGCGTGATTCATGTGTTTCCATAAATAGCCACGTCACAACATCGGAGTTATCAAGAGATGTTCCAATCTTGACTGCGACTTGATTGTTTTTTCTATCTTTTACTTCTTTGGCTCCAAAGAAGGCATTACCCAGAACAACTTGGTTGCAGTACATATCTGCAGGAACATTAGTTTCAATTGTAGATACAATGACGTCTAATGGTTTAGTTGTATCGTCTGAAAACATAATAGTGCCTGTTACTAAAGCACGAGATCCTTCTTTCCATCCTTTAAATCCATTTAGTTTTGGACCTTGTCGATCAAAACAAAGGACTCTGAGTTTAACCTCTGAAGAGCCACTACCACTGGGCAATACAGCATTAGCGCCACAATAGTCCAAACCATAAGCGCTGATCGAATCTGGGATAAAGGATCGTAATTCAACGGTAGCTACAATAAAATTCATTATGACTAATATAACTTTTGTCAGTCTTTAGTCTAATCATCATGCCCACATTGCGCGAGATACAATAGGAAGTTCTGTATCTAAGATTTCTCCAACAGAACGAGCTATTTTTTGATGCTCTTTTTGTGTTCCATTATCACCACGCAAATCAACATAATGGATCCAACTCCGTATTGTTCCAGACATATACAGACGAGTGACAGTATTTAGTGGAAGAACAGCACGGGCACATTCTTTGGCAATGCCAGAATGCAACAGTGATTCATAAAGTTGAACTGATTTTCTAAAGTGATCATCAATACGTTGCTCATAATATTCTTTTGTCTGCGACTTAATATCATCTATTGAGTTCTGTCTGTTCTTTGTGTCTTGTCTTCGTAAGTCAGGCAAGACTGTTGCAAAGCTATCCGTAGGGATTGCATATCGCTGTGAGAACTCTTGAAAAGAGAAGCTACGGTGACGCAAGATTTGTGCTGCAATTGCTCTTGTAGTGTGGATTTCGACGCACATTGAAGCCATCTCAAAGGGACTCCAATGCTTGTGTCGGATGAGGTACTTGATAAGTTTTCCAATTTCAGGATTATCTTCGTTGTTTGGATTTGAAACACGGGCAATCTTTCCAATAAGCTTTTCAGCATCAGGAGTTACCCAGATTAATTTAGCTGAGTGCATGTTTAGATATAAGTTTGCGAATTTGTTTTACTGTTAACTTCTTAGCCATCTTAAATACTATGACATTTAACTCGTTAATGTAATCAGCCTTCTTCTTTGATTTTGCCATATAAATTAGGTCGAAGCTTTCCATATCCAGATTCAATTGAATGAATTTCTCCTTTACCCTTCAGCTTGTCATAGTATTCATCAAAGATATCTACTTTAGTGTAAGCACGGACAGCGTCAAACTGACGCTCTCCATCCCTTGTGAATGTAACAATATGAACATCTGTGGGTAAACTCCTATCGTCGAAAGTATCTGGACAAATACTTTCAGCAAGAACTTGAATTTTTGTCATTAGAAAAAAGTTTTAGGAATATTGAGGCAAATTAACGTTGTTAGTTTCGAAGAATGCTGGCATTCTGCTAGCCCTAGTTTCTGCTAATCCAGTTGCCTTTCCTTTGGAATATAAAGTATCTGAACTCGTAAGCCAGAAGTTGCTGGAGAGATATTTGTTATCAGCTTCCCCTTTGAGGGGCTGCAGAACCCATGAGACCGTAGCACGTCTAAGATTGTTGAGGGTCTTGTCAGAGGTAAGTCCAAGCGCCTCGCAGACAAGTGTGTTGGCGCATACATGGGTAGATTCGTCTCGACTAATATCGGAACTTGTCGTGCGTAATCCTGTGTCTCCCAGGTACCTGAAGATTGGTAAGAGGACAAAAAAGACGGATCTTTCAAGGACCACAGCCTTGAGAACTGGGTGTCGATCCAGTTCCAGCCACGTGTCCCTAATTTTGCTAGCTTCTCGCTCAAAGGCAGCTGGAACGTTGTGGGCTTGTGCTGCGTAATTAAGTGCAATGTCATGTTTCTCTTCGTCAATTACATTTGATTGAAGCAGTTTTTTACATCCACGGTCTTCTGGCAAATCTCCACGCATAGCTTCATTGATAAAATCCCCGACAGGAATTTCAAGACAACGCAGTGCTAATGCACGTTTAATGACTTCTTCACCTCCCTTAAGAAGGGTGCCAGCTGTTACTTGAACCGGGGTCCAAGTACGTTTGCGCTGATGCAAGTGAATGTAAGGAGTTTCTGCTTTCATTAGTCGTTATGATTGGGTTTACTCGGCACAGCCAACACAGGCTGCAGGGTCATTGAATACATCGGCAATAAGATCATTATCACCTTCATCATCAAAACCAAACATTGTTGCAAAGTCTCCATCAAGAGCAGCTAAAGCGTCATCTTTAGCTTGCGTATTTTGCATAACTTGAAGGCTATAATACAAACTTGTTTGGGGAGATTCCAGCCAACTCTCGATAAAATCATTGTCGTAAATGACAAGATCACTCCATGAGTTGAAACTATATCCATGCGCCAGGCCGGTTTTGAGGAGCATTTCCATAATTCCATCTACGGTTTTACGGTATGTAGTCCAACCAACTTCTTCAGCTGTTTCTACGTTTCCGTAGTCAAACTGGGAGACGCCGAATGTGGAGCTGTCCCTATCAACGGTGCGCCCAATCGGTGGTGCGATTTCGGGGGCAGTTGTATAGCCTGCTCTGTCTTTATAGCGATAAGAGCAAGAGGCTGTAGGTGCAATAGCAAACGCTCGATCCATGTTGTACGAACGTGCTACAGCAGCTGCTGCATTGATCCCATCCTGAAGTGCTTTTACAATCTTAAGAGCAGGCTGAGTCACAAGATATTCACCATCAGGATGTAGGTGAAACTGAAGTGCGTCGGCAAATTGAGCGTATGTCACTCCTTCAATAGCAAGTAGATTAGCCAAACCAAGCATTCCCAAACCTACTTGACGGTCTGCTTCTTGAGTTAAATATTCACCTGTCTTTTCGACTCCCGTCTTTTGATGAAGTTGGCAAAGTTCTTCCATACCTGCTACGAAAGCAGGGACAAAATCATCTGTCCGACAAGCACCTAAGTTAATGTGCTCCAAAAGACAAGTGCCACGGCTGCGGAGAAAAACCTCCAGGCATACGTTCGCAAAAATTCTGTCACCACGTTGGTCATATCTTTTTTTAGCTAACCAAATATCACCACGAGAAATACCTTTAAGAATGGCTTCTTTGACATGATCTAATGCCTGGCTCCAATCTTCTTTAGTAATATTTATGCATCGCTTAGCCCACGGTAATTGGTGGCGAGGTGTCTCGATGAACTCAAGGATGTCTGGATGGTCGATATCGAGGTGCAAGACAACGGCTCCGTTTTTGTACACACCTCCTCGTCGTAGCTGCTCATTAAGGCACGAATAGATTTTTCCGAATGATACTGGGCCACTCGCAACGAGTCCTTTCCCGTTATCAGTGCCAGCTGCTCTAATTTTCGAGAGATGGACCGCAACTCCAGCTCCAAGTCTGAGAGCGTGAGAGACAAATCGCCAGCTTGCTTCAATTCCATTGGGTCCCTCCATCGAGTCATCTGGTACAACGACAGTGCACGACACTGGCAACCGACTGGTAGGATCATCAATCCAATTTTGTACTCGACCAGTGCGAGCAATAATATTGTTTGTCATTTGAAAAGAAATGTAGATTTAGGTACACAAACAGAGAGGTCAGGTTCTTTATAATTAGGACCTTTTAGGACTTTGCCATCTTCTCGATAGATTGGCTTTCCATATTCATCTAGTTTACTCATGTTTGAATCAAACACGCGCAACATTGCCTCATCTAAATCAATACTGAATGCGGCAGCTAGTTGATAGCAAACAAAAACAAGGTCTGATATCTCTTTTACAAATTTAATTCGCAACTGGTTGTCTTCTGGAGATTCAAATAAATCTTCCGCAGCCTCGAAAAGCTCACTAGCTTCTTCCTCAATTAAATCTAGTTGCATATCCCACAGCTTCTTTTTAATAAAGCCAGCTGATGAAATGTTGTCTAAGATTTCTTGCCCAAATTTTTCACGGAATATCCGTGCTTGATCGCCCAAGTTCATTGTTTTATTGCTTGTTTATCTAGTTTATAGCTGTCGTGGATCTATTTATCTCGAAGTGTAATTCTACCACGAGATAAGTCAAATGGGGATAATTCAACTGTGACTCTGTCTCCTACAAGTAATTGAATCTTGCGGGTGATTAGTCTTCCAGATGCCCGGCAAAGGCATTTGTGCTCTGCCGGATCATCTAATTCAACATTGAAATATCCGTTGCCACTTTCCTTGTAAATCGTGCCTTTAGCTTCGATTACATTTGCTTTCTTACTCATTAAAATCCTGCAGGTTTTTCTCTATTGCGTTTTTCTTTTTTGCGGTCAGATACCATTTCAAGCTCAGGCGGTGCCATTGCTATCAATTCAGCATCTGATTTTGTAAGGAGTAGATCCATCATTCGATCTATAGCCATAGCCGTCAGCCCTGCTTTAGTAGTACGGCTGGCGTGGTAGTTAGCTATGTCATATACAAATTCTTCTCTTTCTGAATCAGTCATTACTTGTAGAAGTATAGTCTTTATTTAATGTAGATGGTCCGTAGATGGCATACTCTTTGTAGCCAACTGTTTTACCTTTAGTGTTCTGCAGTGCAGGCATAAAGACAATTAAAAAGAATACTGCAGGTGCTCCAATAAAGGCAGCACTAACAATAACATAATAAGTTAATAGTTCAATCATTTAATAATTCAGGATAGTACTCATTGATTTCGGCAATTAATTCATCTGTTGAATAAGAATCGTAATTACCATCAATACAGTCATAAGCAACTGCACAGACAGTTTTTAAATCCATATCATCAATGATGTTTTGAACGAGCTGTTGTTGAAGCTGTTCTCTTTGTTCAGAAGTCATTCTGGGTGTGCGTAGGTGTATGCATCCAGCGTTGCTGGTAGATGTTCGATGATGTTGTTAGCACCAACAAACCGCTCTACTGATTCTTCTTCCAAGTCGCAGAATTCGTCTCCGTCTTGGTCGAGTTCACAAGATACGGTTTCGTGGCAGACCACAAGGGTTGGCGAGAGTTCGACTCTGAGTTCTCGGGCAAGCGCTGTACGCTCACCTGAAAGTGTCTTGAGTGGTACGAAATCCAACTCAGCCTTTTCAGAATCAGAGAGAGTCTCGACATGAGCTTTGAGACGAGTGCAAGGAGCACAGCTGTCTTGGGTAAAAACATAAATGTGATATTGTT
>CEQK01022407.1_pt1 | contig 15283 bp, 20 predicted proteins | sample 531051 | NCBI WGS metagenome assembly CEQK01 (sample SAMEA2621229, study PRJEB7988) | marine metagenome | biome: marine biome (ENVO:00000447); feature: deep chlorophyll maximum layer (ENVO:xxxxxxxx); material: "saline water (ENVO:00002010), including plankton (ENVO:xxxxxxxx)" | depth 150 m
TTATAATTACAATGCAGAGCAACGAAGAGAACACTTACTGGAAAGAGCAGAAGAATTTAATTTAAAACATAATCAACATCACTAGGAGTTTAAAATGCCAATGAGCAAAAAAGAACTTGACGCTTTAGAGGAAAGAAGTAAGTTAAAAAGAAAACTAACTTTTCCTGAAAAAGTGGATTTACTAAATGACGAAGAACTTAAAAACTTTCATCAAAATGTAATTAGACGCTTGAAAGAAATAGCTGTTCGTGAGGAAATAGACAGAGATGAATTAAATAGGTTGATAGACAATCTAACTACCATTGAAAAAGTATTACGCCACAGAAGATTAAAAGCAGAAGAAGAAGCTAGGTGGCTTAGTAGATTACCATGAGTAGTATTCTATCTAAACTACAAGAATTAAATGTGGAGGAGGGGGTATCTAAAAGATTTGATTGCGTAATTTGTGGCAAGAAGAATACTTTAAGTGTTACAAAGAAGAGGGGTAAACTTTTGTGGAATTGTTTTTCTGCCTCATGTAATACTAGAGGGAATGTCGGAGTAGATTTTAGTAAAGACGATCTTGTAAAAGAGATAGAAAACAAAGATAAGGGGGAGGAGTTAAAACCTTTTATCTTCCCTGATTACTGCGTTAATGTAGACAGAAGTGATAAAGCTATAAAATATATAAAGCATTTTGATTTTTATGATGTGTATGAGGCTAATCCAAATTATTTTATGTATGATGTAAAGGGGGACAGGCTAGTGTTTGTAGTTGAGCATGGAGGGAGTGTTGTCGGAGCAGTCGGCAGATCATTAAAAGGAGGTATGAAATGGCTACGCTATGATAGTTGTCATGCTCCTTTTATTATGAAAGCTAATTCTGATACCGCTATAATAGTTGAAGACTGTATATCAGCTTGTGTTGTGGCTAAGTGTCATAATGGTTTTGCATTATTAGGAACTAATTTGTTGACAGAACATATAAAGTATCTTAAAGACTTTAAAAAGATATGGGTAGCATTAGATAGAGACGCTACTAGCAAGTCGTTAGAAATTCAAAGAAAGATAGCAATTCATGTTCCTGATTGTCAGATTAAAATACTGGATAGAGATTTAAAGTATGAGAATAAAGATTTTATTGAAAAAAATTTTTAGGGGGGGATTGTTTCTTAGTCTATTATATGTTGTTGGTTGCACTACGACAGATGATGTAGGTTGTGTCCCAATACATATAGGAACAGGTTATGATGAAGATGGTATGATGGAGGCTATCTATGTTAATGAAATTGGTTGCCCTAGAATAGAGGAGAGATAAATGAGCAGTATGCCAAAAGAGATACTTAAAAAGTATGCAACAAATTTTGAGTTTTATAATCAAGCTAAGGATAGACTAGATGATAAAATGTTTTCAAATGGATTATTAAAGGTTAAACACGCTGTCGATGACGCATATGGTAAATACAAAGATAAAAATTTAACTTTAAAAGAAATAGCTATGAATTACATAGCCTCAAATCCTTCAATTACAGTAAGCCAGAAAGAAGCTATACTTTCTGATTTTGATTCAATAGATAGATTAGAAAATATAGATGACGATATTGCATTTGATATGGTTTATAAAATGTCTTTACAGTCTTTTGCACAAGATGTAGCACAACAATCTATACAGATAATGCAAGGGGAACATTACGATACAAGTTTAGTATTAAAAGCTACAGACAAACTAAACAAAATGGCAGATAAGAATAAAGAAGATGAATTAAAATGCTCTAATGACATGGAGGAGCTGTTTCAAGAAATAGATAAAGAACATCATTATTCTTTTCATGTTCCCTCTATCAATGACAGAGTGGGGGGATTGAGTAAAGGTATGTTTGTAGTGGTAGGGGCTAGACCGAATATTGGGAAATCAGGTTTTGCTCATTCTATGATAGCTTCCCCAGAGGGATTTTTAGATCAAGGGGCAAGGTGTATTATGTTTACAAATGAGGAAAGACCTCAGAGGCATATGTTAAGGATGATTACCTCTTCTTGTGGGGAAAGGATTGCGTATGTTAAAGAATTTAAACATAAGTTTATTGATAAATGGAAAGAAAAATCAAAAGAGTTACAGATTATAGATTCTAGTAGCCTTACCTTTGGAGAAATAGAAGCTATAGTAGAGAAAGAAAAACCAGATGTAGTTGTTATAGATATTTTAGACAAGACTCATATTGGAGGGGTGTATGCAAGAGACGACCAAAGATTAACTAGTCTTTATTCGGAGGCAAGGGATTTAGCTAAAAGACAAGACTGTGTTGTATTTGGTATGTGTCAGCTATCTGCGGAGGCTTCTGGTAAAATTATATTAAATGACTCTATGTTGTCAGGATCAAGAACTGGTAAAGCAGGGGAGGCGGACTTAATTATTTTAATTGGTAAAGAAGATACAGAGGAGGGGGACACAAATATGCGTTGGATAAATATAGTAAAAAATAAAATAACTGGTGTTCATGGAAATTTTGCTGTATTGTTTGATAACTTAACCGCTACTTATATGGAATAATGGAAGAGAAAGAAGCAAAAAAATCTCTAGAAGAAACTAGAGAACTTACAAAAGGCACTATGCCTATAATTATAGTAGTGGATAATAAGCAAGAATATGATATGATGACTATGGTAAAAAAGAAAATGAGAAATGTTAAAAACATAGATATAGAAATTAGGGATTCCTCTAGTGATGGAGGTAGTAGCTAAGTCTGAGCAGTTGAGTGAGAGTTGCCTCTCTCCTCGTTGTAACTTACTCACTGAAAATTGTTTTTCCTCGTAACAATTATCAGACTTGGCTACAAATTTATAGGATATAAAATGTATAGAAAGACAGTATTAGATATAGAAAATAAAGTAACCAATGGTAATCCTACAGCGTATCATCCTGATAACTATTTAGTTTGTGTAGGATATGCTACTGTTACAAATAAAGTAGAAAATCCTAAAGTTGTATGGTTTAATCACGATGATCTCAAAGGTAAATTAAATGAGTTTGGTATTATAACTAAAGAATTACAAGAAGTCTTAGACAGAACTGATTTACTTATAGCACATAATATTAAATATGATTTAACTTGGTTGTATGAGTGTGGTTTTAAGTATGAGGGAGAGCTGTATGATACTATGACAGGAGAATATCTTTTGTCAAGAGGGGCAAAGATACCTCTATCTTTATCAGAATCTTGTAAACGAAGAAAAGTTACAGAAAAAAAATCAGAGTTAATTGAAGATTATTTTGAAAAAGGTATAGGCTTTGAAGCTATGCCTGTAGACCTGGTGGAGGAATACAACATATATGACATAATATCTTGTGGAGAATTATATTTAGAACAGGATAGGTTATTTCATACAGATGAGTATAGATCCATGTTACCTATATTAAAATTAACTAATCAAATGACAGATGTTTTAATTGATATAGAAAGAAATGGGACACATATAGACTTAGAAGAATTAGAGACAGTTAGAACTACTTATGAAAATGAGAGAACTTTTAGGTCTGCACAAAATAATAAAATAATAAAACATATTATGGGAGATAAACCTTTTAACATAGCTTCTCCTGAACAGTTATCAGAAATTATATGGTCAAGAAAAGTAAAAGATAAAAACGAATGGGCTAGAATATTTGGTATAGGGACTAGAGCAGTAGGAACTGGAAAGTATAAAAATCGTATACCTAAGAAGGACTTAGAAGGAATAGTTAAAGCACAAACAACCATATCAAAAAAGACAGAAGTAAAACAGTGTGGCAGATGTAATGGAACTGGGCATATATTTAAGAGAAGAAAAGATGGGACTCCATACAAAAAACATCCTAAATGCACTACATGTAATGGAACTGGCTATATTTATAAATGGTTAGAGCCTGTTGCAGGATTAAAGTTTTCTCCTACATCAGTAGATCAAGTTACTGCTAATGGTTTTGCAACAGATAAGAATACTTTATCTGAGCTAACTAAAATAGCAGAGGAAAAAGATATGAAAGAAGCTATTTTATTCTTAACTAATATGCAGAGAATAAATGCGTTAGACACTTATATTAATTCTTTTTGTAAAGGTATACAGCAGAATGTTTATGATAACAGCATACTACACCCTCAGATAAATCAAGTAAGAACTGCTACAGGGCGTTTATCATCTTCTAAACCTAACTTTCAGAACTTGCCTAGAGGTAGTACAGCTAGAGTTAGAAAAGCTATTAAGTCTAGGTTTAAACAAGGTAAGATACTAGAGGGAGATTTTGGTCAATTAGAATTTAGGACTGCTGTATGGGTAGCTAATGACAAGGTTGGTAGAAAAGAAATAGATGAAGGGTTTGATGTTCATGCTTATACAGCTCAAGTGCTTACAAGTGCAGGGCAAGAAACTAGTAGACAAGACGCAAAAGCTAGAACATTCAGACCTTTATATGGGGGCATAGGAGGATCGCCTGCGGAAGTGCAATACAATAGAGCATTTATAAATAAATATAATGATATAGCTAAGTGGCATCAGAAGTTACAAGACGAGGCTATAAGAGAAAAGAAAATTACTACAATAACTGGTAGACAATTTGCTTTTCCAAATGTTCAAAGAACTAAGTATGGCTCTACTTATGCTACACAAATAAAAAATTATCCAGTGCAGTCTATAGCTACTGCAGAAATAGTACCTTTAGCTTGTATAATATTTAAAGAAAAAATAAAACAAGAGAATTGTAAATCTCTTATCATTAACACAGTGCATGATTCTATTGTAGTTGATGTTCATCCTGAAGAGATAGACATCATACCTATCTACTTAAAAGAGAGTATGTTAAAAGTAAAAGACAGGATGTTATATGACTTTAATCTTACAATAGATGTTCCAATGGAAGTTGAATTAAAGATTGGAGACGATTGGTTAGACATGGAAGAAATAGTAGATGAAAAACAATCCAAAGTTTACGAGATGGAGAAGAGAGCTGTATAAGTATAAGAGGAATAACCCTTATGTAGAGATAACAATGCCAAAAATGTCTTGGCATGAAAAGGGAGATAATATAATAACTAAGCCAAGAAGAAAATATTATTCTTATTAGTTTGACATTTAAGTAAAAGTATATATAACTGTATCACTTTTAAAATTTATAGGAGGTTGTAATGACAACAGATTTAACATTAACAGAGAATACCCTTCCATTTGCACAAGCAATGGAATCATTAGGAATAGTAGATGAGAGTGGCTCATCTAATGCTCCTTTAATACCTAGAATATCAGTAAATAATAAAACTAGGTCTAATTCTGGAGCTAAAATACCAGACGGTACGATTAGAGTAGATCACCCACAATATGGTGTAGTCTATGCAGAAAAAGTATGGATTAGAGTATTTCAACAACGATTTTTTTATCAGAGATATGATGAAAATGCTATCTTTCAAACTAAAGAGGGTAAAGATATGCGTGGCAGATATGTAAATAGATCAGTATTTGTTAGAAATCCTTATGACGAAGCTTTAGATGAGCTTGGTACTATTAATTGTGGTAAGAAAAAAATAGAAGATTGGGATAAAGCGTCTGAAGCCGATAAAGAATGGTGGAGAGGTTCTAAAAGATACAGAGTGTTATTTGGTCTTTTACGAGTAGAGAATGCTGTAAAAGAAGGTAATGGAGAAACTGTATCCTTTGATAATTTCCCAGTTATTTATCAAATAGCAAGTAAAGATACTTTTAAAAACTTTGGTAGTGTATTATCAGAGTTACATAAAACAAAAAAATTACCTTATTCACATGAATTAAAATTTAATATGGAGTATAAACAGACTCCTGCTGTGAGTTGGTATATAGTTAATCCTACTATTGAGCCTGAAACTTTAGAATTAACTGAGGATGATATAAATACTAATAAAGTATTTAATGAATTTATTCTTACTCATAATGAAACTATTAGACAAAAAGCATCTGAGGCATCTAAAAGATTAGATGAAGCAGACGGTATACTTGATAGTGAAGACTTTATAGAGGTAGAAGCTACAGCCTCTTAAAAATTATGGATGATAATCTAGCAAGAATATTTGCTTATCTAGAAAAGGCAAGCAAGGATAAATCTACTATGTCAGATGATATAGTAGAAGAAGCAGGAGAATACTTTAAAAAGTGTTTGAAGCGACAATTTAATCCTGAAGAAAGGAAGTTTAAATTACGACCTTCTAATCTAGGTAAACCTTTGTGTCAGTTACAAATGGAAGCAAAAGGAGCTGAAAGACAGCCTTTTGATTCTACATTTAAAATGCGTATGATACTAGGAGATGCTGTAGAGGCTATATTTAAAGCTATTCTTAAAGCGTCAGGAGTAGAGTATGAAGACAGTGAAAGAGTTACTATAAAAATAGGTAAGCATGAACTGTCAGGCGAAACTGATTTAAGTATAAATAATAAAGTAGATGATGTAAAATCTTGTTCAGCTTGGGCTTACAGGCACAAATTCTCATCAATGGACAACATGAAAGAGCATGATACTTTTGGGTACATACCTCAATTAGTTATGTATTCTAAAGGAGCTAATAAAGACATTGGTGGTTGGTGGGCTGTAAATAAAGCTACAGGAGAAATAACTTATCTTGATCTTGAAATAACAGATAAAGATAAACAAGAACTTTTAAAAGGTGTTGAAGACAAGATAGAAGCTATTAAGTCTGATAAACCCTTTAAGAGATGCTTCGATGATGTTGAGGAAACTTTCAGAGGTAAGAAGACAGGTAATAAACACCTACACAAGATATGCTCTATGTGTGAGTATAAGAGAGCTTGTTGGGGAGACCTTAAATATAGACCTCAACCCTCTTCTCAAGCACAAAACCCTCCCTGGTATTATTATACCGACTTAAAAGAGGATGCAGTAACTTGACGAAGAAACTTATCGAAGTGGAGGATGGGGATTTTTATATCCTTGTTCGACCAAAAGCAGACGATGAAGACGGAGACTGGTCACATGAAACTACTATTACCTGTAATAAGTCTGCTAAGATTCCTGACGATGTCTATGACCACTATTTTAACCTTGCTAGGGCTATGGTTGGTCTTAGTTATATTGCTAATGATGGACTTATTGACATACATAACTTATATTTTGATAGGGCGTTGGAGGGAAAAATAACAGGAAAAGAGGGAGAAATGCTATGGAACATATTGAACATAGATTTTGAACTGGAAGAGCCTGTTGTGGAAAGAAAAGACAATGTAATAGAAGTAGATTTTACCAAAAAAGATTCATAAAGTTTTTTAGATCTTTTTGGGGAGTAATTATATTACATGTCTTTTTTAATTTATTAATAATATGTAGCGATGGAGATAATACCTTAATCGCTTTCAGAAAAGGACAGCTTAATGAAGAAGCCTACACAATTACAGTTTGATGCTGTGAGTTTTCCACAACATTATAATGAAGGAGGTATAGAGGCTATTGACGCAATAAAAGCCTCTATGTCTCTAAATGAATTTAAGGGATATTTAAAAGGGAATGTTTTAAAATACATTTGGCGATATACTTACAAGAAAAAACCTCTTGAAGATCTTAATAAAGCTAAATGGTATTTAGATAAACTTATTAGTTTACATGACAACGATACAAGCTAAAGTTACTATAGAACTAGAAATAGATATAGAGACATATAATGTGCCTTTAGACCATGATGTCTCTTACGAATTATCAGATATTTTACACAACACATTTTATGAAGTAGAAGGAATAGAAATAACAAATGTCAAGACCATTCAAAAAAGGCAAACGAAGTGATTACCCTCCTCTCAAAATACAATTTGAGGAAGGGCAAAGAGCTTTTTACAATGGCAAATTAAGAAACCCTTATCCTGTTTTTCAGATGAGACACAAAGAATGGGAAAGAGGGTTTAATTTTGCCTATTTTAGAAATAAATACAAACGAAGGAGAAGATATGCAAAGTAATGCAATAGAACTACCCACAGACTATCAAAGTTTCATACATGTTTCAAGGTATGCAAGGTGGATAGAAAAAGAAAACAGAAGAGAAACATGGACAGAAACAGTCAACAGGTATTTTGATTATTTACAGGACAGACTAAAGAAAGAACATTCTTTTACTTTAGCTCCTGCGTTACGCAGTGAACTACAAGATGCTGTTCTTAATTTAGAAATTATGCCTTCAATGAGAGCTCTTATGACAGCAGGAGTGGCATTAGAAAGATGCCATGTTGCAGGATATAATTGTTCTTATTTACCAGTTGACAGTATCCGTTCTTTTGATGAGTGCTTGTATATACTTATGTGTGGAACTGGTGTAGGATTTTCTGTAGAAAATAAATATGTAAACAAATTACCAATAGTTAATGAAACTTTTGAAGAAAGCGAAACAACAATAGTTGTAGGAGATAGTAAAGTAGGTTGGGCAAAAGCCTATAGAGAACTTATTCATTTATTATATGCAGGACAGATACCTTCTTGGGATTTATCTAAACTAAGACCTGCAGGAGCTAGGCTTAAAACATTTGGTGGTAGGTCAAGCGGTCCTGATCCTTTAGATGATTTGTTTCAATTTACTGTTAGCATATTTAAACAATCTGCAGGAAGACAATTAAAACCTATAGAGTGCCATGACTTACTATGTAAGATTGGCTCTGTTGTAGTAGTTGGTGGTGTAAGGCGTTCTGCACTTATTAGTTTATCTGATTTAAACGATCAAGAAATGGCGTTGGCTAAGTCAGGTGAATGGTGGAACACTGAAGGACAAAGAGCTTTAGCTAATAACTCTGTATGCTACACTGAAAAACCTCCTATAGGAATATTTATAAGAGAATGGTTGAACTTATATAATTCTAAATCAGGAGAAAGAGGTATATATAATAGACAATCTGCAATATCAAAAGCTTTAGAGAATGGTAGAAGAGATGATGGACACGATTTTGGAACTAATCCTTGTAGTGAAATTATACTAAGACCATATCAGTTTTGTAATTTAACAGAAGTTGTAGTTAAAAGCACAGATACTGAAGACGATTTAGTTAGAAAGGTAAGACTAGCTACAATATTAGGGACTTTTCAATCTACTCTTACAGATTTAAAATATCTTAGAAAAATATGGAAAGATAATACAGAAGAAGAAAGACTACTAGGTGTTTCTCTTACTGGTATTATGGATTCTAAATTATTGAATGATAGTATTGACCTATCTTTACCTGCTCGCTTAAACAGACTTAAAGAAACAGCGATACAGGTTAACAAAGAATTTGCAAAAAAATTGCAAATAAATATATCGACTGCAATAACATGTGTAAAACCTTCAGGTACTGTATCTCAGCTAGTTAATTCAGCTTCTGGTATACATGCTAGGCATTCTGCACATTATATAAGAACTGTAAGAGGAGATAAAAAAGATCCTCTATCTAAATTTATGATTGATAAAGGTGTACCTGCTGAGGATGATATAACACAACCTGAGAATACTACAGTGTTTAGTTTTCCTGTAGAATCTCCTGATAATGCTGTTACTAGAAATGATCAATCAGCAGTTGAACAATTAAATTTATGGCTTATATACCAGAAGAACTGGTGTGAGCATAAACCTTCTGTTACAATAACTGTAAAAGAAGATGAATGGCTTGATGTAGGAGCTTGGGTTTATAATAATTTTGATAATGTAGCAGGGATATCTTTCCTACCACATTCAGATCATACATATAAACAAGCTCCTTACCAAGAATGCTCTAAGAAAGAGTATTTAGATTTACTAAAAAAGATGCCAAAAAAACTTGACTGGCAAGAGTTAGTAGATTATGAAGTAGAAGATAGCACAAGAGGCGGACAGGAATTAGCCTGTTCTGCTGATGCTTGTGAAATCGTAGATATAGGAGCTTAAAATGGCTGATAAAAAAAGAGCAAGAAATGAAGATGGAAAATTTGTAGCAGATGATCCATCTACCCCTGATGTAAATGAAGCATACGAACAGGAAGCAAAACCTGAAGTGCCTCAAACATATGTGATAACTTTAGATACATTAAATAAAGTTGTAAATGTTTTAGGACAATTAGATTATAAAAGTGTGTTTCAATTAATGGAAGAACTAAGAAGCTTACAGGCTGTCAAACTTAATAATAAGTCTGATTAATGCTGTCGTTACTTGGATCAGTTCTTGGTTTTGGAACTTCTTTTCTTCCCTCAGTATTGGGATTCTTTGAAAAGAAACAAGCTAATAAACAAGAACTACTTATGCTTGAAGCTAAAGCTAAATATGCTTCAGAATTAAGTAAATTAAAGTTAAAAGAACTAGATGCAGAAGCAGATATAGAAGAAGTAAAAGGTTTGTATAAACATGCTGAGTCATTAGCACAAGCAAACAAATCTACATTTGTATCTGCTTTACAAGCATCTGTGCGACCAGTTATAACTTATGCTTTCTTTAGCATATTTGCATTTGTTAAAATTACTTATGTAATATTAGCTACGCAAGGCGGAGAAGATTTATTACCTGCTATACTAGCTGCCTGGGATGAGGAAAGTCAAACCATCTTTGCCGCTATAATTAGCTTCTGGTTTGGAAATCGCTTATTTAAAGCAAGGAACAAATAATATGCCTAAATCAAAGAAAACCAATAGAGGACCAAAATACGCAGTAAAAACAAATGACAATAAAGATCCTGCTTATGTAGACAATACTGATCATGCTTATCGCACTGTTCCTATACGAGGTCCTGTAGAATTTAGTGGGATAAAAGAAGGACATGCTATGATAACTCCTTTTGGTCCACATATTGTTTATTCAAGAATGCCTAACAATATAATGAAATCTATAAATAAATATATTGATTTAAAAATTAAAAGAGGGCAGACAAAAAAATTAGATCATGGTCCTCATTTAGTGGGTAAAGTTACTCAAGAGTTTAGAATAGATCACAATCAAATAGATAAAATAGCACCTTTTTTTAATGATGTTTTTGGTGCATATTATCAATTTCATCTACAAAGAAGGAATCAAAAGTTACATCCTGATGCTGAAATAAATGTGTTTTATAATGGTGCATGGGTAGTTAGGCAATTTGAAGGAGAATATAATCCTGCACATATACATACAGAATGTCAATTATCTTGTGTGGGGTATTTACAAGTACCTGATTTTTCTATAGCAGAAAGCAAAGAAAAGAAAAAACATTTTCCTTCTCATGGAAATATTGAATTAATACATGAGGGTAGTAATATGTGGCATCAAGGTAGCATAAGAATTAAACCACATGTAGGGGACTTTATAGTATTTCCTAGTTATCTTATGCACACAGTATATCCCTTTAAAGGAGAAGGAGAAAGAAGATCATTTAGTATGAACATAAGTGTACAAGAAATTTTACGCAATGATCCATCTTTACCCCCAAAAGCAAAAGTAACATAAGGAGAAAATATGTCAGAAGAAATTAAAATAGTAGAAGTAGAAAAAAAGTCTTGGTATAACAACGCTGAAGGCTTTGACAAGTGGAGAGTTTTTCCACGAATATTAATAACATTATATGGTGTTATGTTTTATAGAACTTGTATGTGGTTTATGTCTTTACCTGATCCTACAAACTCTCAATCAGCATTTGTATCGGTAATCGTAGGTGCAGGAGCTGCTTGGTTTGGGTTATATGTAGGTAAAAAATAAACAATGGCTACGCCTCGATTAGCTCAAATAACTACAGTAAAAGAATTTTTTAATTCTCAAGAAGTTTTTAATTTAATATCTTTACACAACAGTGAAACAGAAAAAACTACTAGTGGTGGTGTAGGTAATGGAGAAATTGATAAAACATACAGAGATGTTTCTGTTAGTTTTTTAAATTTATCTAATACTTACTTTATGGATATAGCACAAAAAATAGTGGACACTGTAGAGGAAGCTAATAATAGGCTATGGAATTTTGACATACAAGGAGTATGTGAAGAAATTTTATATTTAACTTATAATAAAGGGCAACACTATCAATTACACTCTGATGTAGTATGGGACAATCTTAATACTAATATCCCAAATAGAAAGTGTACTTTTATTTTACAATTAAGTAGCCCTAAAGATTATAAAGGTGGCGAAGTAGTTGTAGGAGTTGGAGGAGTAGACGAGTTAACTATACCTAAAGAAAAAGGATCATTAACTATATTTCCTTCTTTCTTACCTCATAAGGTATTAGAAGTTACTGAAGGAACTAGACAGTCTATATGTGGTTGGGTTTCTGGAAAATCGTGGGAGTAAAAAATATGTCAGAAAAAGATAAATATAGTAAAAGAATACACATTGGAGAAAACGGTAGTCTTTTTATTGAAGAATCGTATTGGAAAAATCACAGCAATACTATTGAAGAGATAAAAAAATTAATACTTATTCTTACTCCTGATTTATATAAATTCCATGACTCTCAAAAATGTGGTAAGGTAAGAATTAAATTAGTAGAACGAATACTAAAGCTAGAAGAACTACTTGACAGACTCTAATACATATAAACAAAAGTTTAAAAGACGCATACAAGCATTTTCTCACTACACGGTATTAAAGCATGACTATGGTATAAACATAGCCAAGAGACCTTACTTAGAAAATGGTGAATGGATAGTAGACTGGGGAGCTCCACAAGAGCAATTTTTAAATTTTCCTGAAGAATTTACTATAGATACTGATTTTATGCTAGAACTACTAGAAAAAGAACTAAAAAAGGCAGAAAAGCCGTAGGAAGCGTTTTAAAGCCCATACAAAAGAATATGGTGTTTTTGATATTATAGTATATAAAACTTTTAAAACCTTCTTAGATCGCATTTATGCAATCTTTTTTAAAAAAATCCTTAAATTTTTTACATGATTTGTAATAAACAGGTTACAACAGTATAAATTATTGTACACCCTAAAATATTTTCCATAACTACCTCCGTGTTATCAAAGACAGTTATACTTATTTTTTTATATTAATCAAATCAATAGTACAAATACATACTATTTATCAAATATATTACTGAGCTAACGGATTATCGTTGTTGCCCATCTTATCTACTCTACCTTCAATCCTATCCAGTCTCTTTTCAAGACCTTCTACTTTTGTTTCAAGTGGAGCAATATTGACAGTTTTAATTTTCTTCTTTTCTATATTATCAAGTCGTAAATTAAATTGTCCCCAAGTATAAAAGCCACCGCCTATTGCAGTGATAACTCCTACGATGGTTATATATTGCTGTAGTTTAGGTAATAAGTTTTTCATAATTATCTCCTTTCTGAAAATATACTGATAGGTTGTTGCCCCATCATATCATATAACTTATCTGAACTAGATATTACTAATCCAGAAAATGCAGAAACATTGTCCCTCAATATAGCGTCTGCATATATTACTGTCGGCTCATACCAAGTAGCTTGATCAGGTATACTATATTCTGTATAAGATGTAAAGTTTGGTACATAATTCATATAAGCAATAAGAGTTGCTTGCCCTTGTGTATCATACTCTCCTGTCTCTTCTTCTTGTTGTTGTGACTCTTCTTGTTGAGCTCGTATATTATTAGCTACAATTTCATCTGCTATTTGATCTGCTTCTGATGCAGACACCATTGTGCTTGTCATACTTTCTATCTGATTGTCAATAGAAGTTACTTGTACTTCTGCCATGACTATTGCAGGAGAATCTCCTACTGTAGGCATAGGTGTTATATTAATAGATTGTAACACCGTATTTGTCTGTGCTTGAGAAGATGCTATCTGGTCCGATATACTAGGAGAATTAGTAGTAGATGAAGGAGAAACTGATGCTGTACTACCAGTAGCTCCTATGTTGCTATTAATAGCATTGTTTGAAGTACTAGATGATATGCTTCTATTTACAGTAGCATTAACATTACTTAACAATGTGTTTGTTGATGCAATGATTGAACGAGCTCTTGAACTTCGTCTCGGTCTATCTTCCTGTATTTCTTCTTCCTCTGCCTCAATACTTTCTTCCTCAATAATATCCTCTTCCTCTTCGATAATCTCTTCTTCTTGTTCTTCAAAAGTTTCTTCTGTTTCTGCAAATTGTTCCCTCTCCTCTTCAAACTCTTCCTCAAAGTGCTCTTCAAAGTGTTCTTGCATTTCTTGCATTTCTTCTTCTGTAATTTCTTCTTCTATAAATATTATAAACTCTTCTTCTCTATCTATAATATGTATTTCAAAAATATCTATAATTTCTGTATCCGTAATATCTTCTAAAGGTATAAAATCTATATTTTCTAAGTCAGGAACAAAAGAGTCATCAGTAAAATTAAAGTCATCATCCAATGATATATGTTCATCTTCTAAATAATATTCCTCAACAAGAATGATATCAGTAATGCTAATAGTAGCATCATAGTCATCACTCCCAATGTGCCCATAGCTAACATCTTCAAAAACCACTTCTCTTCCGTATAGGTTTGTTTCATCTTCGTGAAATCCATAAAAGTCCTCCTCTTCATCATAACCAAACAGCATGGAGTCTGTTAATCCTGCTCCATACAAGTAATCTTCTTCTTCCTCAAAACTATTTGTTAAATCATATACATCACATAATTCACTAAAGTCTGCATCTATTAAACATTCAGAAGAAAGATTACTAAAAGATTCATCTATAACTTCTGCCGTAGTTAAACTAAAATCATCAGTGACAACATAGGTGGAGCTATTATTGTCTTCATATCTTAGATAGGTCACAGCTTCATTGTTACCTTGAACGCCTATTGTCAAATCGTGATTCTGTATACGAAGCTCATCATACCTAAAAGAAATTTCATTAGTCGTTTCATATAGTATAGCTTGGAATGTACTCTTTAACCCATTACTATACTCAGAAACATTGTCCCACATGATGACAAAATATTGATCTGTGTCTGTTGTTTGTCCAAATGTTTGTATGTAGGGAGATTTATTACCAGATGATCTTCTAATATAATCAGACCATGCAGGGAATACAGAGTAGTTAAATGAAGTGGCAGGTAGCGTTTCTGATCTGTAGTTTCTTACTCTTGGTACAGAAAAATTTGACTGAAAAGTAAAGAATCCGTTCATAGATATATTTACTTGATCAAAAGTCTGATCATAGAAAGTAAAATCAAAACCGATATCCTTGAGCCCAGACATTGAATCGTCACCTAGATTTAATCCAGTGCCTGTTCCTGTTATATCAATAATAGGATCACTGCCTATGGTAAATGTAGGTGGATTAGCCATAGCTGATTTTATTAGTGAAACAAAAGTTGTCATACCAACAGTGCATAATATTGCAATTACAATTATAATTGCATTTTTTAATGTAGTGTA
>CEQK01045044.1_pt1 | contig 15266 bp, 12 predicted proteins | sample 531051 | NCBI WGS metagenome assembly CEQK01 (sample SAMEA2621229, study PRJEB7988) | marine metagenome | biome: marine biome (ENVO:00000447); feature: deep chlorophyll maximum layer (ENVO:xxxxxxxx); material: "saline water (ENVO:00002010), including plankton (ENVO:xxxxxxxx)" | depth 150 m
ACGTAGCCATTACCACTTCACCTTGTCCGCCCAGTAAGCGGCGCTCATTTTTCCTTTGGCGATGTTCTTGCGGTGACGAGACTTGAAGCTCTTGCGCTTCTTCTTCATGCGTTCGCCTTCACCCTTTTTCGGCTTGCCCGCTGTACTGGCACCTTGCTCGCCGAATCGAATCAGCTTGAGTTGGCTCCCTTCCTGGGCAAGAACAATGTGGCTTTTAGTAGGGTGATCAGGCGTCCGCTTGGGTATGTTTACACCCTTGAGCCTATGCTTTTTGAGCAGGCTCGCCTTACGGATCTTGTCTCGTTTGGAGAGGGCCATGACTCATTTCTTCCTTTTCACGCCGAGAGGAAAACTCAGTGACGCCGTTGCGTACCTACCAGTAACGGATTTCCCGCCAGGGTCAGGCGTATAGCTGTGTTTACCTGCGTCAAAAACAAGCATCGGTGATTTTTCCGTCTTACCGAGTTTAATTTTTGAGGGGTCGAAACCACCGGACTTTTGCGTTTTTCTACGCTCTATTGCCGAGCTTCGAATATCCCGCCGACGCCCTCCAGGACTATCATCTTTAGCCACCTTCTTTTCCGACTCTTTCTTTGGCGGCTTATCGTCTGTCTTTTTTTCCGTTGTACTCTTTTTTTCCGTTGTACTCTTTTTTTCCGTTGTACTCTTTTTTTCGTCAGACATTATGCTTCTCCTCCAGGTGCTGGGGATGCCGGAGCAGCTTGAGCCGCGCCGGCTTGAGCTTGTAGCTCAGGCGGGATCGGTATTTGTACTCCAGTTTCGGCCTCAACCTTCTCCTTGAAGCGCATGGCGTCTTCGAGCGGCATCTGTGAGATAGCTTGCTGGATAGCTGCCATCTGCTTGGCCTCAAGGAATGGCTTCCCTCCTGCGGCCCCACCTAGAGATGCTTGTTGTTGCGCCTCTACTGCAGCGCCTTGCTGTGCCATAGCTTCGGCCTGCATTGCTTCCAGTTCGGCTTGCGGTACCATAATCCGCCGTGACAGACCCATACCAGAAACAACCTCCTCGGTGAGTTGTCGAATGTCGACATTTGGGTTCTCTGCAAGGAACGGAATCAACTGAAGTAGGCTCTCGATCATGACGCTTGGGTTTTTTCTGATGGGGTTGTAGGACACCATCTCAAAGTCCATCTCAATGTTTCTTAGATCCTTGTGCGCCAATTGTGCCCAGCGACGGTCACCCGCGATACGAACGAGGCGAGGCTCGCGCATGTACTTTTTACTCAGGTAAAAAATCTTACGCGCTACATCTTCAATAGCGTCATTGAGGTGCCCTTCTCGAGTTGCGAGTCTTGTTCTCATTTGGGCATCAATGATTGCCATCTCGGTTGCGGTTCTGGCACCGACAACTTGGCCTCGAGCGGCTTCCGCAAGTGCTGAAATAAACGCAGCGTCATCTTCCTGGCGGGCGATAAACTCTTGTACGCCTGCTGGATTTTGCGGCATCGGCATCTCATAAAACAATGCAGCCATTGTTCGGAGAGCTTCACTGTTTGAGGGGTTGATACCGACAAATGAGCCAGCACTAGCCTCGACAGCCTTGTTCAAATCTTCTTCTGAAATTCGTCCGGAATCATACAGGATTCTGGGAATCTGAAGATAGGTGATCTGCTTCATGTGTGTCAGCAGATCGTTGATTGTTTCTTGTTGTTTGAGAACAAGCTGAACCTCACTCAAACCCAAACAATCAATTCCTGATTGGTTCAGGCTGAACATTGAGTATGGGATGTAGTCGATCTTATCTTCGAAGACGATGGCGTCAGCTTGCTTGACGTAGTGTTGAATGAGCCCACGTTCTCGATCGTAGTACTCGTAGATTGTTACCCACTGAAACGCATCACGTACTTGTTGTGTGTCACTCTGTTGATTCTTGTCCATCAACCATTTCGGGAAGCGATCGGGCTCAACATCTTGGACCAGTTCAGCTTTGTACAGCCCCGAGCGGACACGATCCTTAAACTCTTCGAATGAAATAACTGTGGCTTCAATCCAGTACCGGATGTCATCGGGATCTCTTGCCGTGAGGTCGAAGAATAGAGATGACGGGTTCACTGACCGAACAATCGGCAAGTCTCTTTCTGCATCCCACCCAGTCTTAAAGATTCCGCGCTTACAGAGAACCGCGTCAATCAAAGCTGTGGCTGCTTTGCGTCGAAATCGGTTGGTCCGAAAGATGTAATCCAGCAGTCCCGTAACTGAGGGGGCTGAATCTTGAGAATTCGGCGTTCGAGCAATAGCTGCTACCGTGGGGTTAGGTCCAAGCAATGCGCTCACAGCAGTGTCTGCGATTGCGTAGATCAAGTTCTTAGAACACAAAAACGAATTCATCTTCGACGTGTTGACGTCGCTGTCTGAAGCCGTGAAAAAATCACCACGATAGAATCTTCGCGCCTTGTCGAATTGGACTTTTTCTGAGCGCTTGTAGAAGTCTAGGTGCCGATCAATCAGTTTCGATAACTTGGATGACATAGTTATGACCAACTCAACGATGCGGGTTTAAAAGGTGAACTTGCTTGACTGCGCTTAGCGCGTTTATGGTTGTCAAGCTGCCTGATTGTAACTTGTCCCGCAGTATATGTGGATTCTGTTTCCCGTACAGGCGCGGTAAATCGTCGTTTAGAGAATATATCCGCAGCCATAACAGCGGTTCTCGCGCGGTCAAAGTGATGGAGAATGCCGTCTTCGCCCCGCACACGTTTCTTTTTTGACCCATCATAGTTCAGTAATTGGTGAAGTGTTCCGCGACTCTGAATAAATATGTCTCCTTCGCGGAGCATTTGAACAAGTCGGGCCTCAGATTCCTGAACTCGTTTTTGGGTTGCGTACCAACCAGGATGGTTTCGATCGGTCCACAACAGGTTTCGATTGTTCTGATCTTTTAGGATCGCAATGCACGCAGTTGCGTTGGACTCAACCGCCAAAAGCGCCTGGTTGTACCTATCTTGAACGCGCACAAGTCTTTGAGCAAATCGATCAGGAGCTTCTCTGTCTTCCCAAAAAGCAACTTCGCGCCAATCCTCTGCATCCCAAACGGTCAAAGCAGACTTATCACCTGTGCTTCCGAATCCTGCAGGGTCAGCAGTTATTAGATACCTACGTCCCGGTAGTGGCCCTTCAAACTCATGACAGCCCCACGCAGACATTTCGGGATCCGCTTTTGCTTTGGCCAGCCAGGGCTTCAAAACTTCAGCCGGCATCACAGGGTTAGTCGTACCCAGCCAGCCGTCATATGGATCCGAGGGGTATTTACATGAGAACAGTCGGGTATCACCGACAAACTCTGTGTTGAGACCTCGCCGCCTGAACGCGAGGTTATCCATACTCATACCGGGATGCCGCTTTATGTAGTCAATCTCAGTTGCTGTTGCTTTGAAGTCTTGCACAACTTCGCGACAGCTATCGTCTTCCCACCATTCGAGGAACAGCGGTGTAAACCTACTGGTTCCCTCCAAGGCTGATCGCCACATTTGCTCGTGGTGCGAACCTGCTCGACCAGGCGTCGACTCTAGAATTACTTTAGCGTTGGGCCGCTTGTTGACGGTCGGGAAAATGTTGATGGCTGCTTTACGCTGCCATTGCGCCTCACCAAACTCCGTGATGACGAGGCGGTCAATCGAACGTCCAATCGCTGGTGACCTACCACCAGCCGTGAGAACTTTGATACCTCCACCATGTATGAACTGCATTTGAGTTGCCCCAGCTTTTTTACCTGGAGCTAGCGGCATTTTGACGTCATCGGGGAGTCTGTTGTAGGCAAACAGTATGCGCTCAAAGATGTCTTCTGCTGTGTCTTGACGCTCTGCGATAAGCAGACCTTTGACACCGCTAAGGTACATGCAGTCTCTGAGCAAAAGCATTACCGAAACAGTTGTGATCTTCGCCTGGCGAAATTTATTTACCATGATCCAACGATTTTCATCGTAGGCTTTCAGCAGTTTCTTTTGTGTATGCGTAGGCTCCATGTAGCCTGTAGACTCATCTTCTCGGACAATCTGACACATAGAGACGAATGCATCGGGCGTAGAAAATAACGCTTTAATTTTGCCTTGGTGTAGCCCTGGAGCCTCAGCAAACTCCGCCCCACTGGTTTCGCTAGTCTGTTTTTTCTTCGCATTAGCCATACGGTAACTCTATCACGGAAATACTTTTTCGCCGAAATCATCAATTCGGCTGCTTGCACATCGAATAAGAATAATGTAAACAGAAACTACGCACCCATTTTAGCGGTCAGGTAGCTCAAGTGAGTCTGACTTAACGCACCGGGCAGGCGTGAAAATCGTTTAATTTCTTCAAACACTTTATGTGAGAACACAATGACTATCAGTACTGAACTACTGAATACTACGTTCGCGGATCTTCGCGGACCTCTGGTGAACTCGTTTGTTCGTAGCAATGAACTGTTCGAGGCACTTAACTCGAAAGCACGTATGCCTATGGAAGGCGGAACGAAGATTGAGCGTTCCTTCTCCGGTGGCGCACCTGCTCGCGGTGTTGGTGTCTACGTCGGTGATGAGCTACTGAACATGACCCGTCGTCAACAAATCCGGAAGTTTGAGGTTGAGCCTCATCGTCTGGTTATGGCGATCAACATTCCTAAGCGTGAGCTTGCTCAAAACTCGGGTAAGTTGGCAATCATTCGTCTGATTGAGGAGTACCCTCAAACGTCGATGGAAGCCGCTAAGGCAGACATCAACAAGTACCTGCTTACAGGTGTGAGTCGCGGTCTTGCTTTCAACACCTCCGAGCTTCAGGGTATGATGACTCTTAACGGTCAGTTTAACTCTGGTATTGGAACAGGCGTTACTCACGGTCTGCTTGACTTCCTCGCTCCGGGATCGCAAACCGAAGAGGTTCAAAGCGTTGCCAAGAGCAGTAGCTACTTCCACTTCAACCAGTTCCAAGACATTGGTAGTTGGTCGGGTGAGGGTATGAACAAGCTCCGTAAGTGCTACCGTCAATGCTCTCACTACGCTGGCGGAATTGGTAAGGGTCCAGACATGATTTTCATGGATGACGACACCTACACCAACTTCGAAGAAGAGCGTAGTCAGAATGTTCGCGTAAGCATCATTGATGAGAAGATCGACAAGAGCAACACCCTTGGCCTCAGCCTTGGACTCGCTTCGGTCACCTCTTCAATTGATCTGGATCGTGCCGACTTTACTGCTGGTACCGCTCCTGCTGATGGTGTGACTTACATGCTCAACACGGATTACATCGAGTTCCCAATGCTTGAAGCCCCGAGTGTCTCGGAGTTCAAGGAGCGGGTTGGCGATCAAGACGTGGTGACAGCAATCTTCGCAATGCAAGGCAACCTGATCTGCACCAAGCTTGTGGCGCAGGGATGTGTGTCTGGCGGCGCGGTTTAAGGAGGTACATCATGGCTGGAACATTTAAGGATGCAGTGCTTGACGGCTCAGCTTTTTCCCGCGTCTATACGGATGAGGTCTACCCTTTGGGCACCATTCGCACACAGGCGTCGGATGAAGTTGAAGCTGCTGAGCATACCGACGGTACTGCGCTGGGGCTGAAGGGAGATCGTACATGGGTCTTCGTAAAGGCAACAACCGCACTGACCATCTACGACTGTGCTATTGTTAAGGCAGCAGACACGGCTACAGCTTCTTATGAAGTTGCTCCGTCTGACGCTGCTGGCGACAACTCACTGGATGTCGTTGGTGTCGCACAAAACGCAATCGCTCTTAACTCCTACGGTTGGGTTGTTTGTCACGGTGAAGCCGTGGTTAACGCTGCCGCAGGCGTTACCGCCGGTTTGTTTATTGATACGCACACTGGTGGTCAAGTAGACGATAGCACTGCTGCAGGAACTCTGATTGGTAAGGCTCTTTCCGCAACCGATACTCCGGTTACGGGAACGATCCGCGCCCGGATTCGACTGCCGTAGTATTTCACTACGTGATACACTTAGGGGGCGTAGCTTTCGGGTTACGCCCCCTTCGTTTTTTGGAGGTCCTGTGGACGTTTCTTTGTCTAGTTTGAAGTCTCAACTATTGTCGATGCGCTCCTGGGATTCGAGCGGAGCGACTCAAGACAACCGTATTCGAAAGGCTATCAACGTAGCCCTCAATCGAATGTCGAATGATGTTCCTGAGGCGCTCGTGCCCAGAGAAGAGCATGTTGTGTTGTTTCCGGATGTAGTCAGCACCTCTGACTCGGTGTCGGCCCGTGTCGTTACTCTTGATAGTGACAAGCGTCTGCTTGAGTTTGTAGATACTTCAGGAACCAAAATTGCGGCGTCGGGCAGCGCTACTAGTTGGCGGCCCACGATTACAGGAGAGTGGGACTCCGTCATGCATATCGAGATTACGGATGCGTCGGGTCGAATCCATCGACGCCAATGCCTCGAGTGGTTCAAAGACGTCGTCTCATCCAACCCCGATGACATCATTACTTATGGGGTGACGCTAGATAGACCGTACCCAGATATTATTACTTCGAGTAACCAAGGTGTTGGTGCTCTCGAGTTCCGAATTCACCAACCAGAGTTTTTTGTCGCCGACGACGTGATTGAGGTCATGGAGCCCGCAACCATTTTTGATGGTACTCGTCAGCAAGTTTGGAAGATTGACACTGCCGGCGCGAGCCGACAAGACATGCTTGACTACAAAGGTAGTGCTACGGGCCGACCGTATCGTTGCTGGAGAGGCAGGCATTTTCAGTTGCCCGCCCCCACAGAGCCCCCTCATGTCATGGAGGCGGGATATACGTCTGGAGACTTTGAGCGTCCAACTGACGATGTTGAGGCAATCCAAGCGTTTATTGATTGGTTGGTAGACGTTTACGAGGCGTCAACAGGGATGCCTATTGGGTCGACGCTCGAAGATGCGTATGCTTGGGCTGATAGCAAGGGCTTGCGTCGGGGTGAGTGGGGCATTTGCTACACCTACGTCATGGGCAGGAGAGATGAGGAGTGGCAACAGTCACCACTGATTACTCCTGGCGGAGACGTTGACCAGGACAGTAACTACGGGGTGACCTGGGCATACAACAAAGACTCGTCACCTCTGACTGGAGAAAACATTTATTCGGGTATTCATGACCCAGTATTCGAAAGCGCTCCGTCGCCGATGACAATTATCCGGCAGGCCCAGGATGGCCCTAAGGGTGCGTTGGTTTTGTCAGCTACAAATATTGATCAGATGTTGGGTTTCGGTGATCCAGCGTACAAGCGGTATGGGCGATCTGGTGTTCGGATTCGTTATTATGTGGCGCACCTGAAGAAGTATCAGACTGGTTTAGGTACTTTCAATCGTGTCGAGACGAATCCGAGACTTCACCTTCTGTGTGAAGTTGAGCCTACGTTCGATATGGTTACGTCTCTTGAGTCCGCAGGTACGGGTGTCCCGGAATCGATTCTTGAACTTGGGTCGTCAGACTCTACGGCAGCACGAGTTGTGTGGAATGGTGATCAGTTGTATGACTATCATCGTCAGTTGAAGTACAGCACGGGCTATTACGCTTGGAAAGTTTTTCCCCACCAAGACGCTCGTTACGAGTTGGATTTTAGGGTTTCAGCGCTGCCTAAGCCATTGCTCGATCCCGCAGATTGCGCTCCGATTCACCCGGAGTCGATACCAACTTTGCTCGAGCTTGCGCTGTATTATGTCAGTTTATCTGACGGAAATGACCAAGTCAGCGCTCAAGCACATCTGACTCGGTACCACGATTTGTTGCGTGTATTCCGCGATAGGTATGCAAATACGGGCGGTGTTGTCGAACCGTCGTCGATTTTGGGTTATCCTCACAGGCACCGTTACGGTACGTTTAGTTCATCATAGAAATTCAAAAGAGGTATTTATGATCCAAAAGTTTTATCCCACTCTGACCTCCATCCCCCGCGTAGCCGTAGGCGACGTTATGAAACGTCTCACGCTTGTGAAGCAGTACGAAGAAGCCATGGTGGTAAGTGTCTTGGGGTCTAGTCCAACTTCTGAAGCTTGGACTGCAACATTGATGACTAAGAACGGCATTGAGTTTGTCAGTAGTGCGGTTGAGCATCGTACGGTCCACGACTGGATGCCCCTGGGTTGGACGTACGACAAAGAAAAGGTCGGCTGGATTCCACCTAAGAGTGCTCTTCGGGACGATTCTAAGGATGCTAAGCATGAGGATCCTGAGTTGGCTGAGAAGGCTGCTTTGGCTCAAGTGTTTACTATTCCCGCTCCTTGGGCAGAGGAAAAGTACATGTCTTGGCGATCTCGTGTGATGAAGTCACAACCCCTACTCAAGGGTCACGAAAACATCTATGATAAGCTTTCTGCAGCGTGGAAGCAGAAGCAGTATGAGATTACACTCTAAATGAGGTGATTCTGTGGGTGGGCCAACGGAGCAAAAGACAGATACTGTATTTATCCCTCCAGGTGAGGGTAGGCAGACCTTTTCTCCGATGCCTCTCGCATGGCAGGTAGAGAACTTCGAGTTGGGGTCTGACGGCATTTTAAGTAGTGTCGTCGGACCTTCTATTTTAAGGGTCAAGGCTCAGGCGTTTATTTCGACGAACAAAGATGGATTTGAGGGGGCAGAAGTCACTCTCGATGACTTTGCCGTGTCTGCGTTTCCAGAGGACATGAACGACACGTCATTTAAGACCGGCGTCCCACAAAGCATCTTTTCAGCCGAGCTTCTCAACGGTGGCTGTCATATGCTGCTGTTTCGGATCGGCTCTCGCCTGTACTCTTTTAATGGCAGTTTTGGTGATGCTGACGAGGTTTTAGTTTCGGATCTTACGACTAGCGCGTCACCTGAAACAATGGATCAGTACGTCGTAATTAACGACAAGGTTGTCTTTTTCAACGGTTTAGACCGACCAAAAGTAATCACTTACGATGGTCGTGTGACGCCACTAGGGTTTAGTCAGCGGGCACCTGCGCCGGCAGTAAGTAGTCCTGGTCAGCCGGCTGAAGACGATGAATTAAACTACTACCCGAACTCTAGCGGATATTCTTGGAAGGGTCGGATTGGTACCCCAGGTGACGAGCTTCTAGGTAAGAAAGCTTCGCTGCTTAAAGGTAATTGGTACTATTACGTTCAGCATGAAGACATCAATGGAGACTTGTCGCAGATTTCAGTTCCCAGTGAGCCGGCGACGATCCATACAAATCAAGCCGACCCATTTGAAGGTATGTCCGTTGTGCCTGTTACCCAATTTGCGGCAAGTGTATCAGGCATGTTGAAGGGTATCGTAGGAAAGTCTGGCAAGCGTATAACGGCTAATACTTTACCTGATGGCACTGAAGTAGATGACCTTACACGACGGTTCCTTATCCGTACTGTCGGTGAAGCTCCTGAGCATACGGTTGCAATACGTCTTTACCGCACTCCAGACACGCTACATTCTGATGGGGTGCCTCGGCTCGTAGCTCGTATTCCTGGGGCAAGGCAGTTCTTTTTCGATGATAACGTTGCCGACCAAGAATTAGGATTTGAGTGGACGGAGACTATTCCAGTTCCAATTTTTCGTGTCGCTTGCGCGCATCAGGGCCGACTTATCATTGCGAACGTGGACGGCAATCCTGGAATAGTCCGGCGCTCTCAGCCTGGATTTCCTGGAACGTTTAGTCGTGACGAGTATATTTTTCCTGACAGCACAGGCGACGAGATTACAGCACTTGCGTCGCATAACGGACAACTTGTCGCGTTCACGAAGGATTCTACGTATCTTATCGGGTCCGATTTTCAGTCGCCGGTACCCCTGTCTACCGGGATCGGCTGCATCGCACCCAAGTCTGTTCAATCGTTTGGTGACGGTAGCTTGATTTGGTTGGCTCACGATGGGTTTTATGGTTTGTCACCTCAAGGTGCGCTGGCTAAAATTAGTGATCCCATCAATAAGATTTTTACTGACGAGCTGAATAAATCTCGCTTTAAGTATGCGTGTTCCCTAGTCGACCCTATATCAAAAGAGTATCGTTGCTGTGTTGCGCAGAATGGTTCCTGGGAAAACTCATTGATGCTCTGTTTTGACGGTACTTATTGGCGTCGGCAGACTCTGGGGATTCACATCGCTGACATGTGTGTTCTGAGAGATCATACTAAGCAATCGGTGGCGGTTGGATCTGATCCAAGAGAACGGAATGTGTTTCTTAACGGAACAGCTATAGGTCCTGTTTCGGGTTCGGTTGGAGTCCGTAACCTTGTTGATTGTTCTCGGATTTTTGTTTTAAATCGTCAATCGACAGACTATTTCGGGCCTTCAAGGCGAGTTCGTTATCGGTCCAATTGGCTTCGTTCGGGTGAGTTCGGTTTGGTTCCGACACATGTTAGAACTTTGTACCTGGGCATGATGGACGCTTGGGTAGGAAAAGCAACGGTTCGATTCTTCCGCAACGGTTCTTGGGAGCCCATTGCAGAGATCAATGACTTGACGCTTTGTGGTCCTGACGATGGTTCGGGCATCGTCGTTGATCAAGCTGGTCAAGCTGTTGTGGGTAAAGCTCGGACTCGTAATTCTCGAGTTTTTTGGCGTCAGATTCCTGTGGGTATTGAAAACGCTAACTCGTGGGCTTTTGAGATTGAAATTGTAGGTAATCCTTCACCTGAGCCCGTGCAGCCGTTCGAGGGTGTTCCACTTGCAGGTTTTTCAACGGCTGATTTTTTCGCTCCGGAAAGAAAGATCTGGTCTTCGATTTACCGGAATCCTAAAGTTGGTAAAGAAGCGTTTAATGAGGCGATCAAGAAGCCGGAAACTTGGGAGCTTGGTAGAATTAGAATATTTGGGTTTGCTTTCGATCTTAGTGTCGCCACACAAGGAACACCACTTGGTCGAGTACCTTACCGTAAGGATACGTAATGCCTCACATTTTTCCTCGACGTTTTTTGCGTACTCGAGACATTCTTGATCCGCGTGAGTTCAACGATGATATTCAACCTGCTCAGCAACTAATTGCAGGCAATCTTGACCGAACTAATTTTGACGCTAACAGCCTCAAAACAGGGTTGCGACCAAGTCCGACAAGCGACACTCCAGAGCCTGAAGGTCCTTGTGTTGCTGCGGGTGCGTACTTTAATGTGTACACATCGAACGTTGAAAGTAAGCTACCCTTATACATATCTGGCTCCGACTACTCTACTAGATATAGCGATCGAAACCCACCTAACTTTGTTAAGCTTGACGGTTCTACATTTCGTCGACCTGCTGCCGAAGATAACACTGACGCTAAGCCTTTTATTATTCCCAACAATGGTGCTTGGGCAGCGGTAGAGAATGCCGATTTATCTGCCGCAGAACAGATTACATTTAGTTCTGGGTCGACCAAAGTTTGGATCACAGCCTATGCGCAGTATATTTGGCAAGGTTTCTATGAGTATAAGTCTCCATACATTTCGGGAACGAAAAGGTTTGCCTATAACGAAAACGTGACGACGCCAGATGTCGGTACTGGTCCGGAAAACACTTGGAGCGGTCATCACATGGCTAATCTCGCTCTGGCTGAGCAGAGATCGCTAAATCGTTTTTACCCAAGTGAGACTTGGGAAGCTTTGCCTACGGCAGAAACGCCCAATAACATCGCTAATTTAGAAGTGTACGATGCGTCATTTGCGTGGCCGTTAAACGAGGCTGAATCGGCACAGCAGGAACGTAGACGACCTAACCGTCAAGGCTACCATCACATCTCTCAAGGTTTTGAACCTTGCATGGTTCAGTTCGCACTGCGCGTAGACGGAAAAATCATTGAGGAAACAATTACGGGTAAGAATTTACCGTTTGAGGAAACCTCGCACGGAATCAGAGTCACCGACAGCCCGCCGGTAAAAACGGCATCCCAAGAGTCTATGGAGATGTTTAAGCAGTTGCGCGCTGAATTCATAGGTGACACCATTCATGAATTCTTGGACATTGACAACGATCCGCTTCTTGACTTTGTACGAACAGGCCAAAAGTCGTATCACTCGACCTCGACCTTAAAAGAGTCGTCGGAAGCGATACCAGGTCAAAAAATTAGATCATCTCGATCAGTCGCATATGGGCCAGAGGTGATGCCCGTCAGGCTTGGTTGTGTTGTTAGTTTGGAGCCGGGTAACCACACCATCGAACTAGTAGTTCGGCGTTTAGAACGTAAAAAAGGTCAGTTTAAAACTGGGGACTATGTTGGCGTGTTTAGTCGTCGGATGCTTGCTTTCGAGTGTCCGGTCCAGGCGCTGAGGTCTGAGAACGATTCCGAAGGTGCGAGTAGATCAGGTATGCGATCTCTCGATAATCTATCGGTACCTAACTTTTTGACTGAGGACCTAATTACGCCGGAAAGAATGAACCAAGGCCGGGAGACGTTGGCGGCACGGGTCAACCAGGTCAGTGAAACTTACATTACGTCAAACTCGTTGTCTAATAAGTATCTACCGTCGAAAGTAACTTTCAGCGCAACTGAGACTATTTCGCCAAGTTTCAGTATCAATAAGTACACGGGACTGTATGAATCTTTTGTGGACGAGACATATTGCCAGGCAATTTTTCCCGGTCGCATTTACGAGGGAACATCTTCCGGCAAACAAAACAATATTCTTAGTGACCGAGATGATGGTTGGTCGGATTATAGTGGTGGAGCGGCTGCGACCACCGATAATGTCGGCTGGTATCAAGTACGTCGAACTACTGGCCAAGAATTAGGTATTGTCGACACTACCGGAGATATGAAAGTCGAACCCGGTGAGAAGTTGATTCTTTTTATGGATCTCGATGTGCGTAATATTGTACCGATTTACTCTCAAGAAGCAGAGGAAATGAGATCATCTATTTTCTCTCTTACGGCTGAGGATACTCGAGAAAACTGGAACATGTGGGTTCAGCATCTTTTAGCCGAACGATATTTAGATTTGTTTGCCTTGTTTGCGATTGGTTACAAGCAAGACGGTGCTTGGAATATTATGACTGACCACGTACCTGCGATGTTAAACAACTTCAATTGGGTCAACCGAAAACCTACGTTTAATTGCTACGAGAATGATGTGCCGATGAGTACTCTCGAGCTTGGTAATGAACACTGGTGGGACGCAGAGCCGGGATGGGAGTACCGAGAAGACATGGACTGGCACAGGCTGCTTAGGAAGACACATTTTTTTAAGGTAACTACGGACGCTCTCTTTTTCAGTGAGACAACCAAGGATTTTACGTTTGAATGTGATGGACGAGGCGATCGAGTTTTTCCAAGTAACCTGGGAGTCAACGTACCGATTATGCAGGTTATTGAAAACAATACTGATACAACCATGAATATCAATGAGATCGGAGCGTTCGCGTCTACGTATGTTCCTGATGATTGGACACGAGGAATAAAACCAGGCACAGAAAGAGATTATCTTTTTGAAGTTGCTGAGATGTATCTACATTATAGCAGAGCGCATTCTGCCTGGGCTTCTCCCGTGGGAGGCCGCAAAATACTTGATGGTGTATTGGTGCGGTGGGGTGAAGGTCGACTAACTGCAATAAAGGTTACCAAGTGAGGTTTTGATGCCAAGAATTACACTACCTACATTGCCCGCTACAAACGAGCCTTTGCTTAGAGAAAAAAGTTTTAGTGACGTCAACGACGCTTACACAGCATCCGTTTATGCGCGCACAGATGCTGCCGATCCAGACTCTGGGATCATGTCTACTCTCAATGGACGGTTAACAGTTAATAACTTGGGTAATCAATTTGAGGTCAAGGCAGAACACATTCAACCCGAGCAGGCTACTTTAGCTCGGTCTGCTTCGATGTTAGACACTTCTACGATTTACGGAAACGGGACAGTTGACCCAGTTATTGGTATTCAGGCAGGTGAAAGATTTTTTACTTTACCTGGCTGTTCTCTTCGCTGGTATCAACCATACGCGACCACTGTTTCTTTGATGAATTGGTCATTTTTCGTAAGTTTTAACTGTTGGAGAGGTGCATATCTAAGTTTAGAAAGCGAGTTTAAAGATAACGTCAATACACCGATTACGCTCCGCTGTGTGCTCGATGGATCTGTAGTTTCGGGTAGTCGGCGTTACTTGGGGCAGAACATGTTTCACTGTTTGTCTCCTGGCGCTAAAGGTGGATCTGATGGACCGACTGTTGGGCCTGGATGCGAGGCAGTTGATTTTTGGAAACGAAAACAACAACCCGACAAACTAGAGCTTGCTTCATTTTCTCTACCGTCTACCGCTCTTGACATTCCGTACATAGAAAACCGCGGCAAAAACGGCGGTAATCCACAATACGTTCAAACAGAGGCGCACAGTGCGACTCAGTTCGACTTGCATCACATGACGTCACTTTCTAAGGGCTGGCATGAAATAAACGTTGAGTGCTCGATTGCGACGCCGGATGACCCAGGCGTACTAGTTCAAAATAAAGGCAACAAAAGCCGAGGCCCCCTAAAAGGCAGGGGTTATTTTAATTTGTTAGGTAAACTAAGCCTTGGTATTCGAAACGCTCGCGTACTAAACTTGTTATGATTTTTTAGTTGGGGTCTGGTATGAACCTATTGTTTCCTGATTTTCGGCTATCGCACTGGCTTGGATTTTTTGCAGCGTACATTTTTTGTTTGCTGGACGTCAGCCCTGAATATCCTGATACGTCTCTTGCATTTCTGCCCGTTCTCGGTGGTATTGCTCTAGCTGCAGGGGTCGGAACCTCTATTTACGGTGCCTACAAGGCGGATCAGCGGCAGAAAGAGGCCATTGCTGCACAGAAGGCGGCGGAGAAACAACGTCGAGCCGACATTAAAAAGGCTTATGGTGGTGAGGCGAAGGCCGCTAAATCCAGGCTTAAAAGGCCCGACCAGTATGGCTTGAGCAAGGCGCGTCAGCGTGAGGGCACTCAAGAAATTACGCGCTCGGCACAGGCGGCAACGAAGAGTCAGTTGGCTGAGCTTGATCGTGGTGCGGGGGCCGCTCCTTTTGCTTCTGGTCGACGTGAGGCCATCAAGCGAAACGTTGCAGGCCAAACGCTTGCTGCGACGGGTGCTGGTCGCCTGGGCACTGCGCGACTTTCCGAAGATGTGGCCCAACAACAGCAGGCTGCTGACAGGGCGATCACATCGAACTATGCATCTATGCTGGCCGGTCTCCCCGCTTCCCAGGTTCCGAGCATGATGATGCAATCGAAAGGCATGGGAGAGCGCATGGCTGGGATTGCGGGTCAAGCAATAACAGGCGCAGCGATTATGGGAGCGTTCTCTGGTCCAGGTAAGCCTGCCCTTGGCGGCGCGTCACAGTACGCTGGGCCTGTATAGGAGATTTAAATGTCAGGCTTTAATTCTATT
>CEQK01012712.1_pt1 | contig 15247 bp, 9 predicted proteins | sample 531051 | NCBI WGS metagenome assembly CEQK01 (sample SAMEA2621229, study PRJEB7988) | marine metagenome | biome: marine biome (ENVO:00000447); feature: deep chlorophyll maximum layer (ENVO:xxxxxxxx); material: "saline water (ENVO:00002010), including plankton (ENVO:xxxxxxxx)" | depth 150 m
TCCAGTTTGGTCATGTTGACCCCGTTGGTGGCGAACCCGCCCATGGCCTTGTAGAGGGCGGCGGGAACGTTGCGCACACGGAATGTGAAGCTGGTGATGTACGTCTCGGACTCATTATAGGTCGGCGGTTCCGCCGTCAGTGACAAGATCACAAAGCGCGTGGTGTTGTGCTCCGCGTCCTCGATGTTCTGTTTAAGCGAGTGGAGGCCGTAGATCTCCCCGGCCAGGCTGGACGCGATGGCGGCCTGGGATTTCTCGCCCTGGGCCGCGATGTCCTTGGCCGCCCCCGCCGTATCGACGTGAACCACGGGCGTGACGCCCAGTTCACGGATCAGGTTGCGGCATTGGTTGAGCGCGTGGACATGGCTGTGAACATGGGTCAATTCGCCGATTTCCGTGCCCGGCACGGCCAAAAGATGGTGATGCACCCGGTGAAAATGCTCGCCGATGATGTGCAGGTTGGAATCCGGCAACAGATGGTGGATGTCGGCGACCCGCCCGGCGACGGAATTTTCGATGGGAATCATGGCCAGCCGCGCACGGCCGTCATGCACGGCGGCGAAGGCGTCTTCGAAGGTGCGGCAGGGCAAGGGCTCCATGTCGCCCCGCGCCTCGCGGCAGGCAAGATGAGAATAAGCGCCGGGCATGCCCTGGAAGGCGATGGAGGTAGCGGAAGAAGCCATGGCTGAGCGATCTTGGATCCGGAAGGGCAAGGCCCGGAGATCATGGGCCTTTTAAAAACGTGCGGAGTATCGTTGGCGGGGCTGCCGGTGTCAACGCGGGCAAAACCGGAGATTCGCCGCAGGGGACGGAAGGTGGCTTATGCCGCTTGAACATGGCGGCATGGGCGGTTAAATTCCCCGCAACAATCGGCAAAGGAAAACACCATGCAGTTCTCCCGGATGGAAAAACTCGGTTTCGGCGTTCTTGTGACGGCCTGGGTCGTGTGGGGCACCAACAAGATCGGCGATACACTGGTCCACGCGAACGAGCCTGAAAAGATGGGCTTCGAAGTCGCCGTAGCCGACCAGGGCGACGCCCAGGACGCGGCCCCCAAGGAAGCCGAAAAGCCGGTGATGGAACTGATCGCCACCGCCGACCCCAAGGCCGGCGCCAAAGTGTTCAAGAAATGCACCGCCTGCCATTCGGCGGAAGCCGGCGCCAAGCACAAGATCGGCCCCAATCTGTGGGAGATCGTCGGGCGTGGCCAGGGCAAGGCTGACGGCTTCAACTATTCGGGCACCCTGGCGGGCCTGGGCGGCACCTGGAGCATCGAGGAATTGAACAAGTTCCTCGACAATCCGAAGGAATACGCCCCGGGCAACAAGATGACCTTCCGCGGCATTCCCAAGAATGCCGACCGCGCGGCCCTGCTGGTCTACCTGGAATCCCTCAAGTAAGTCTTTCGCGGCTTTTATTCGACCGGAGGACGGCGCCGTGACGCAATCGACCACGGACGCCCTGACCGCCCAATGCCTGGCCGTGGCCATGGACATGGCGGCCCGCGCGCGGGAAATCGTGCTGGGCCATTACGGTACGCCCCCCGATGTTGAGGATAAGGCGGACCTGAGCCCCGTCACCATCGCCGACCGGGAATGCGAAGCGGCCATGCGCGACATGATCGCCGCCGCCTTCCCCGGGCACGGCATCTTCGGCGAGGAGTTCGGCGCCGAAAACGCGGACGCGGAGTTCGTCTGGGTGCTCGACCCCATCGACGGCACCAAAGCCTTCATTACCGGCAAGCCGCTGTTCGGCACCCTGATCGGCCTGTTGAAGGACGGCGTTCCCTGGATCGGCGTCATGGACAACCCGGCGCTCGACGAAGTCTGGGCCGGTGCCCCCGGCATAGGCGCCACGCGCAACGGCGAGACCGTACGCTGCCGGCCCTGCCCCGATCTGGCCTCTGCCTGGCTGTACACCACTTCGCCGCAGATGCATCAGGGCCTCAACTTCGGCCATTTCGAAAACCTGCGCCACGGCTGCCGCCACGCGCTTTACGGCGGCGATTGCTACAGTTACGGAACGCTGGCCCGCGGCCGTGCCGACCTTGTCTGCGATTCCAGCATGCAGCCCTATGACTATGTCGCCCTGGTCCCCATCGTCGAAGGGGCAGGCGGGCGCATGACCGACTGGGCCGGCGGCACTCTGGGCCTCGGCGGCGACGGCACGGTGATCGCATCGGGCGATCCCGCATTGCACGACCAGGCCGTGGCCGCGCTCGGCGGCTGATATCCGTCACAGGCTTGCCATAATGGCAGGCCACTTCTTGACCGGAACCGGCTAATCTCCATATTCCGACGCAGCGAACACCGCATACCGGGGGAACCAAAGATGCGATTTCTGAGCGCCCTTCTCGTCCTCACCTGCTTGTCCCTGCCTGCCGGGGCGGCCGATGCGCCCAAGCCGGTGCACGGACTGGCCATGCACGGCGACCTGAAGTACGGCCCGGACTTCAAACATTTCGATTACGTAAACCCGAACGCTCCCAAGGGCGGCACCGTGCGCCTGGGGGCGACCGGCTCCTTCGACAGCTTCAACCCCTTCATCATCAAGGGCACGGCGGCGGGGGCATCGGGCTTCGTCTACGACACCCTGATGGACGACGCGGCGGACGAGCCGTTCAGCCAGTACGGCCGCCTGGCGGAAACCGTGACCATGCCGGAGGACCGCAGTTGGGTGGAATTCCAACTCCGCAAGGAGGCCCGCTGGCACGACGGCATGCCGGTGACGGTCGATGACGTGATCTTTTCCTTCAATATCCTGGTCAAGGAAGGGGCGCCCTTCTACCGCTTCTATTACGGCAACGTCGCCGAGGTGACGCAAACCGGCGAGCGGTCCGTGAAATTCACCTTCAAGCCGGGCGAAAACCGGGAATTGCCGCTGATCATCGGCCAACTGACGGTGCTGCCCAAGCACTATTGGAAGGACCGGGAATTCAACAAGACGACCCTGGAGCCGCCCTTGGGCTCAGGCCCCTATAAGATCACCGAGTTCGAGGCCGGCCGCTTCGTCAAGCTGTCCCGCGTCCAGGATTACTGGGGCAAGGACATCCCGGTCATGAAGGGCTACAACAATTTCGACGAGATCATTTTCGACTACTACCGCGATTCCAACGTGGCGCTGGAGGCCTTCCTGGCCGGGCGCTACGACTACAAATCGGAAAATTCGTCCAAGGCCTGGGCCACGGCCTATGAGACCCCCGCCGTGAAGAAGGGGGTTCTGGTCAAGGAACAGATCCATCACGACCGCCCGGCCGGCATGCAGGGCTTCGCCTTCAACACCCGGCGCGAATTGTTCAGCGCCCCCCAGGTGCGCCATGCCCTGGCCTATGCCTTCAACTTCGAATGGTCGAACAAGGCCCTGTTCTACGGCCAGTATGAGCGCACCCGCAGCTACTTCCAGAATTCGGAAATGGCGGCGACGGGCCTGCCGGGGCCGGACGAGATGAAACTGCTGGAACCGTTTCGCGCCGACCTGCCGCCGGAAGTCTTCACCCAGGAATACAACCCGCCCCGTGGCGATGAGAGCGGCAACATCCGGGGCAACCTGCGCACCGCGTCCAAGCTGCTGACCGAGGCCGGCTGGGTGATCAATGATGGCAAACGCATCAATGCCAAGACCGGCAAGCCCTTCGCCTTCGAGATGCTGCTGGTCTCACCCCTGTTCGAGCGCATCGCCCTGCCCTTCGCCAAGAACCTGGAGAAACTGGGCATCGCCATGACCGTGCGCACCATCGACACGGCCCAATACCGCCGCAGGCTGGATACCTTCGATTTCGACATGGTGGTCGGCGGGTTCGGACAGTCCCTGTCGCCGGGCAACGAACAGCGCGAATTCTGGACCACGTCAGCGGCCGAACAGGAAGGCTCGCGCAACATCATCGGCATCAGGTCCAAGGCCGTCGACGCCATCGTGGAAAAACTGATCGCGGCGCCAACGCGCAAGGATCTGGTCATCGCCTCGCGGGCGCTCGACCGCGTGCTGCAATGGGGCCATTACATGATCCCCAACTGGCATGCGCCCTATGACCGCATCGCCTATTGGGACAAGTTCGCCCGGCCCAAGGTGACGCCGACCCGCGGCAACCAGTTTTTCGCCTGGTGGATCGACGCGGCCAAGGCCCAGTCCCTTTCCGACCGTAAGAAAGGGTTGTGACCAGACCCCACAGGAACGGTAGCCGCCAAGGCCGTCAGGCCGTATCATCGCCGCCATGTTCGCATATATCCTTCGCCGACTGCTGCTGATCCCGCCGACGTTGCTCGGCATCATGATCATCAATTTCGCCGTGGTGCAGATCCTGCCCGGCGGGCCGGTCGAGCAGTTGATCGCCCAGATCGCCGGCGACGACGTGTCGTCTACCGCCCGGGTCTCCGGCGACGGCGGGTCCGAGGTCATGGCCGCCAAGCGCCCGGCCCAGGGATCGGGCGGCGATTCGACCGTGACCAGCAAGTACCGGGGCGCGCAGGGCCTGCCGCCCGAATTCATCAAGGACCTGGAACGCCAGTTCGGTTTGGACAAACCGGCGCATGAACGGTTCTGGCTGATGATGAAGCGCTATGCGACCTTCGATTTCGGCGACAGTTATTTCCGCGACCAGTCGGTGATGCAACTGGTGCTCGACAAGATGCCGGTGTCGATCTCGCTCGGCCTGTGGACGACGCTGCTGGTCTATCTGATCTCGATCCCGCTGGGCGTCGCCAAGGCCGTGCGCGACGGATCGAAGTTCGACATCTGGACCTCGGGCCTGGTGATCTTCGGCAACGCGGTCCCGGGGTTCCTGTTCGCGATCCTGCTGATCGTGCTGTTCGCCGGCGGGCGCTATTGGGACATCTTCCCCCTGCGCGGGCTGGTCTCGGAAAACTTCGCTGAGCTTTCGACCTGGGAACAGGTGAAGGATTATTTCTGGCACCTGACCCTGCCGATCTCGTCCATGGTCATCGGCGGCTTTGCCGGGCTGACCATGCTGACCAAGAATTCGTTCCTGGAACAGATCAACCAGCAATACGTGGTGACCGCCCGGTCCAAGGGCCTGACGGAACGCCAAGTGCTTTACGGTCACGTGTTCCGCAACGCCATGCTGATCGTCATTGCGGGCTTTCCCTCGGCCTTCATCGGCATTCTGTTCACGGGCGCCTTGCTGACCGAGGTGATTTTCTCTCTCGACGGGCTCGGCCTGCTGGGCTTTGACGCGGCGCTGACCCGCGATTATCCGGTGATGTTCGCGACGCTGTATTTCTTCACGCTGCTGGGTCTGCTCATGGGCATCATCGGCGACCTGATGTACCACATCATCGACCCGCGCATCGATTTCGACGCGCGCGAGGTGTGACGCCGTGAGCCCGGATACCGCAACCGCCGCCGATACCACCGCGCCGCCGCTGCCCGGCCGGCGTGTGTTCGGCCTGCGCATCACGCCCCTGACGGAACGGCGGCTCGCCAATTTCCGGCGCAACCGCCGGGGCTACTGGTCGCTGTGGATTTTCGTGCTGTTGTTCGTGCTGTCGCTGGGGGCAGAGCTGATCGCCAACGACAAGCCGTTCCTGGTCTATTTCAACGGCGGATTCTACGTCCCCGTGGCCGAGGCATACGCGGAAACCACCTTCGGCGGCGAATTCGCGACCGAGGCCGATTACCGCGACCCCTACGTCAAGGACCTGATCAACGCCAAGGGCTGGATGATCTGGCCGCCCATTCCCTATTCCTACGACACGATCATCAAGGACCTGCCGGGCCCGGCCCCCTCGCCGCCGTCGCTCGACAACTGGCTGGGCACCGACGACCAGGGCCGCGACGTGATGGCGCGCATGATCTACGGGTTCCGCATTTCCGTGCTGTTCGGCCTGGCGCTGACGGCGATCAGCGCCGTGATCGGCATCGCCGCCGGCGCCGTTCAGGGCTATTTCGGCGGCTGGATCGACCTGTTGGCGCAGCGCTTCATGGAGGTCTGGTCGGGCCTGCCGACCCTGTATCTGCTGATCATCCTGGCCAGCGTGGTGACGCCCAGTTTCTGGTGGATCCTCGGCCTGATGCTGATGTTTTCCTGGATGGCCTTCGTCGGCGTGGTGCGCGCCGAATTCCTGCGCGCGCGCAATTTCGATTACGTGCGCGCCGCCCGGGCCTTGGGCGTGTCCGACGGGGTCATCATGTTCAAGCACGTCCTGCCCAACGCCATGGTCGCGACCCTGACCTTCCTGCCGTTCATCCTGTCGGGCTCCATCACCACGCTGACGTCGCTCGATTTCCTGGGCTTCGGCCTGCCCGCCGGGTCGCCGTCCCTGGGCGAATTGCTGAACCAGGGCAAGAACAACATCCAGGCCCCCTGGCTGGGCTTCACGGCGTTCTTCTCGCTCGCCATCATGCTGTCGCTGCTGGTCTTCGTCGGCGAGGCCGTGCGCGACGCCTTCGACCCCAGGAAGGTCTTCAAATAATGTCCAAGCTGTTGGAAATCGACGATCTGCACGTCACCTTCGGCGCCGGGAACGGCGCCGTCACCGCCGTGCAGGGGGCCAGCCTGACCATCGGCAAGGGCGAGACCCATGCGCTGGTCGGGGAATCCGGGTCGGGCAAATCGGTGACGGCGCTGTCGGTCATGCAGCTGCTGCCTTATCCGCTCGCCAGTCATCCCAAGGGATCGATCAAGTTCAACGGCGAGGAACTGGTGGGCGCGCCCGGCGGGGTGATGCGCAAAATTCGCGGCAACCAGATCGCGATGATCTTTCAGGAGCCGCTGACCAGCCTCAACCCGCTGCATTCCATCGAAAAGCAGATCGCCGAGGTCCTGTTCCTGCATCAGCACATGACCGCCAAGCAGGCCCGCGCCCGGGTGCTGGAACTTCTCGACCTGGTCGGCCTGGGCGAGGCCGCATCGCGCCTGCAATCCCTGCCCCACGAATTTTCCGGCGGCCAGCAGCAGCGCATCATGATCGCCATGGCCCTGGCCAATAACCCGGACCTGCTGATCGCCGACGAGCCGACGACGGCCCTGGACGTCACCATCCAGGCCCAGGTCCTGAAGCTGATGAAGGACATTCAGCAGAAGTTGGGCATGGCCATGCTGCTGATCACCCATGATCTGGGGATCGTGCGGCGCATGGCGGACACGGTCTCGGTCATGAACGACGGGCGGATCGTCGAACAGAAGGCGACCGAGGCTTTGTTCGACAACCCGCAGCACGATTATACCCGCCACCTTCTGGCGGCCGAGCCCAAGGGCCGGCCCGCGCCCGCCGACCCGGCCGCGCCGGAACTATTGCAGGGCCGCGACCTGAAGGTTTGGTTTCCCGTCAAACGCGGGTTCCTGCGCCGCACGGTGGACCATATCAAGGCCGTCGACGGCATTTCGCTGGCGCTCAAACGCGGCCATACCCTGGGCATTGTCGGCGAATCGGGGTCGGGCAAAAGCACCCTCGGCCGGGCCTTGCTGCGCCTGGAACGCTCCCGGGGCGACATTTTGTTCGAAGGCGCCAACATCCAGGGTTGGCAGTTCAAGCAGATGCGGCCGCTGCGCCGGGAAATGCAGATCGTGTTCCAGGACCCCTTCGGCAGTCTGAGCCCGCGCCTATCGGTCGGCCAGATCATCGAGGAAGGCCTGATCGTCCACGGCCTGGGCGGCGACGGCGCCGCGCGCCGCCAACTGGTGGCCGAGGCCCTGCACGAGGTCGGCCTGACGCCCGAGATGCAGGACCGCTATCCCCACGAATTTTCCGGCGGCCAGCGCCAGCGCATTTCCATCGCCCGGGCGTTGGTGCTGAAACCCAAGTTCATGGTGCTGGACGAGCCGACCTCGGCGCTCGACATGTCCGTGCAGGCGCAGATCGTCGAATTGCTGCGCGACTTGCAAAAGAAGCACGATCTGGCCTACCTGTTCATCTCCCACGATCTGAAGGTGGTGCGCGCCGTCAGCCATGAGATTGCCGTCATGCGCCAAGGCCGCGTCGTCGAATACGGGTCTGCCCAGCAGATCATCGACGAGCCCAAGGATCCCTACACCAAGGCCCTGATGGCCGCCGCCTTCGAATTGAAGGCCGACGAAACCGGAGTCGTTTCAACATAATGGTTACCGTTCTCTACATGGCCCCCGGGGATAAACCCGATCCCTGGCGGGACGCCTTTCTTGCGCAGATGCCCGACGCCGATTTCCGCGTGTGGTCCGACGATCCGGCCAAGGACGAGACCGGCGATCCCGCCGACATCCAATACGCCATCGTGTGGAAGCCCAAGCCGGGGGTGCTCAAGGGCCTGCCGAACCTGAAGGCGATCTTTTCCATGGGGGCCGGGGTCGACCATCTGTGGAACGACCCGGAATTGCCGGGCGGCGTGCCGTTGGTGCGCCTGGTCGACCGCTGCCTGACCCAGGGGATGAGCGAATACGTCCTGTATTGGACGATCCATCATCACCGCAAGATGGGCGTTTACGCCGGCTGGACCGCCGAACACAAATGGAAGCGCCTGCGCCAGGCCGACGCCGAACAGCGCCGGGTCGGCATTCTGGGCCTGGGCGAACTGGGCAGCGACGCGGCGAAAAAGCTGGTGCCGTTGCATTATCAGGTCGCCGGCTGGGCGCGCACGAATAAGGACATTCCCGGCGTCGAATGCTTCCACGGCCCGGATCAGCTGATCCCGTTCCTGAACCGCACGGACATCCTGGTCTGCCTGCTGCCGCTGACGCCGGACACGCAAGGCATCATCAACAAGGACACCCTGGCGGCATTGCCCAAGGGTGCCTGCCTGATCAACTGTGCGCGCGGCGGCCATGTGGTCGACGACGACCTGATCGCGGCGATCGCATCCGGCCATATCGAGGCGGCGACGCTGGACGTGTTCCACACGGAACCCCTGCCCGAAGATCATCCGTTCTGGAGCCACCCCAAGGTCAACGTGACGCCGCATATGGCGAGCCTGACCGTGCCCCATTCATCGACGGAATGGTACGTTGCGAACATCCGGCGCATGGAAGCGGGGGAGCCGCCCTTGAACACGGTCGATCGCGGCACGCGGTATTGAGTTTCCGCCCCATCCCCGACCATCGCCCCCGGGCTTCACCCGGGGGTCCATCTTGGCCCCGGCCGTGGATGCCGGGTCAAGCCCAGCAATGACGAACGAGAGAAGCAGGCAGGGTCAGTTGAACGGGCCGACGTAGCCATAGGCCACGGCCAGCAGGAAAATCCCCAGCACGATGCGGTAGACCACGAAGGGCGTGAAGTTGGCGCGCCGCAGCCAGGCCATCATCAGGGCGATGGCGATCAAGGCCGTGATGAAGGCAAGCCCCGCCGCCGTGAAGGCGTCGGACGTCAGCGCCGCATCACCGGTTTTCCAGAGCTCGTAGCCCTTCAGCGCCCCCGCCCCGACGATCGCCGGGATCGACAGCAGCATGGAGAATCGGGCGGCGTCCGTGCGCTCCATGCCCAGCAGCCGCGCCGCCGTCATGGTGATGCCGGAGCGCGAGGTACCCGGGATCAGCGCCAGGCATTGGGCAATGCCGATCACCAGGGCGTCGGAAATTTCCAGATGTTCGATGCGCCGGAGCGTCATGCCGATGTGATCGACGACATACAGCAGAATCCCGAAGCCGAGGGTCGCCCAGGCGATCAATTCGAGAGAGCGCAGGCCGTTCGGGTAATATTCGTTGAGGGCATATCCGGCGCCGATCACCGGCAGGGTCGCCAGGATCACCAGCCCCGCCAGCTTGGCCCCCCGGTCGCGCCGGCCCTTGAGCACGCGGCCCAGGCCCGACAGCATGTCCCAGATGTCGCGATGGACGTAGAGCACCACGGCGCCCAGCGTCCCGACATGAACGGCGACGTCGATCAGCAATCCCTGGTCGGCCCAACCCAAAAGCCGGGGCGTCACCGCGAGATGGGCCGAGGAGGAGATCGGGAGAAACTCCGTGATCCCCTGAATCAGCGCCAAAATCGCAAGATGTAGTGTAGGCAAGGCTCTCTCCTACGACTTTTGGGTCTTCTAGCCGATCACCGGGTCGCTGCCAAGGGGCCGCGCGGGCCGGGACGGCAATTGTGCACCTGCTCATAAGGGCCGGAACGGGCCAATTTCCTGTGATTTTTATGACAGTTGAAGGAGGTTTTTGTTTGGCGTCCGGGGTCTGGATTGCTATCTAAATGGGCTCTCAAGAACCCGCGAATAGGAAGTTAACGCATGAGCCAGACCTCACGGCGCAACGGTTATGGACTGCCCGTTGAAGAGGGGATGTACGACCCCTTGAACGAGCACGACGCTTGTGGATTCGGCTTTATCGCCGACATTCATAATGAGCCGCGCCATGAGATCGTGCATCAGGCGCTGGACATCGTCCACCACATGGATCACCGGGGCGCCATCGGCGCCGATCCCATGGCCGGCGACGGGGCGGGGATTCTGATTCAGCTTCCCGACGCGTTCATCCGCAAGGTCTTCGCCAAGCAGGGCGTCGAGGTGCCGGCCAAGGGCGACTACGCGCTGGGCATGGTGTTCCTGCCGCGCGACCACAAGCTGCGCGACCTTGCGATCAAGGCCATCGAGAAGACCACCGCCGACGAAGGCCAGATCCTGCTGGGCTGGCGCGATGTGCCGACGGACAACAGCGTACTCGGCGAAAGCGTCAAGCCGAACGAACCCGTGATCAAGCAGGTGCTGATCCAGCGCGGCCCGGACACCGCCGACAACGCGGCGTTCGAACGCAAACTCTACGTCATCCGCAAGCAGGCCCATCACGCGCTGTGGGACAAGGACGAAGGGTCCTGGCAGGACTTCTATTTCCCGTCCATGTCGTCGGCCACCATCGTCTACAAGGGCATGGTGCTGGCGCCCAACCTGTCCAAATATTACGTGGATTTCCAGGACCCCGATTTCGCCACGGCGATCGCCCTGTTCCACCAGCGGTTCTCGACCAACACCTTCCCGTCGTGGCGCCTGGCGCAGCCGTTCCGCTTCCTCTGCCACAACGGCGAGATCAACACCCTGCGCGGCAACCTCAACTGGATGAACGCGCGCCGCCACAACATGTCGTCGAAGATCCTGGGCGACGACCTGGAAAAACTGTGGCCGCTGATCGGCGACGGTTCGTCCGATTCGTCGACCTTCGACAACGCGCTGGAGCTTCTGGTCATGGGGGGATATTCCCTCAGCCACGCCATGATGCTGATGATTCCGGAAGCCTGGAACAACAACCCGCAGATGGCCCCCGAACGGCGCGCCTTCTATGAATACTTCTCGGCCCTGATGGAACCCTGGGACGGCCCCGCCGCCATGGCCTTCACCAACGGCCGGCAGATCGCGGCCACCCTGGACCGCAACGGCCTGCGCCCGGCGCGCTATATCGTCACCGACGACGGCCTGGTGGTGATGGCGTCGGAAGTCGGCGTGCTGCCGATACCTGAGGAAAAGATCGTCCAGAAATGGCGCCTGCAGCCGGGCAAGATGCTGGTGGTCGACCTGGAACAGCACCGCATTATTTCCGACGAGGAAGTGAAGTCGGAACTGGCCGCCGAATATCCCTATCAGGAATGGCTGGACGCGACGCAGATCCACTTGGCCGATCTGCCGCCGGAAATCGGCCCGATGACGCCGGATTCCGAAACCCTTTTGGATCAGCAGCAGGCCTTCGGCTACAACCGCGAAGACCTCAAGTTCTTCCTCGACCCCATGGCCGAGAAGGGCGAAGACCCGGTCGGTTCCATGGGCCGCGACATTCCGCTGGCCATGCTGTCCGACAAGCCGCGCATGCTCTACGACTATTTCTTCCAGAACTTCGCGCAGGTGACCAACCCGCCGATCGATCCGATCCGCGAGGAATTGGTGATGTCGCTGGTCAGCTTCATCGGCCCGCGCCCGGACCTGCTCGACCTGGGGTCGGGCGGCACGCACAAGCGGCTTGAGGTCGACCAGCCGATCCTGTCCAACACGGATCTGGAGCGCATCCGCCGCATCGAAAACCACGTCGACGGCTCGTTCAAGACCTATACCCTGGACATCAGCTATCAGAACACCGGCCCGAACCGCCAGACCATGGCCCAGGCCGTGGACCGCATCTGCAACAAGGCGGAAAAGGTCGTGCGCGAGCAGGGCTACAACATCATCATCCTGTCCGATCGCGGCCTGGATGCCGACAACATCGCCATTCCGGCGCTGCTGGCGACGGGGGCCGTGCACCACCACCTGATCCGCAAGGGCCTGCGGACCGAGGTCGGCCTGGTCGTGGAAACCGGCGAAGCCCGCCGGGTGCATGATTTCTGCCTGCTCGCCGGCTACGGCGCCGAGGCCATCAACCCCTATCTTGCCTTCGACACGATTTCCAACATCGTGCAGGAAAAGGCCAGCGGCCTGTCCGAAGCCAAGGCCCATGCCTATTACATCAAGGCGGTCGGCAAGGGCATCATGAAGGTCATGTCCAAGATGGGCATCTCGACCTATCAGTCCTATTGCGGCGCGCAGATTTTCGACGCCGTCGGCCTGTCGAGCGAATTCATCGACGCCTATTTCACCGGCACGGCGACCAAGGTCGAAGGGGCCGGCATCACCGAGATCGCGGAAGAGACCGAACGCCGCCATGCCGTGGCCTTCGGCGACGCACCGATCTACCGCTCGGAATTGGATGTCGGCGGCGACCTTGCCTTCCGTATCCGCGGTGAGGAACACGTCTGGACGCCGGAAACCATCGGCACCCTGCAGCACGCCGTGCGCTCGGCCAATTACAAGCAGTTCAAGGCTTATACCGCCAAGGTCGATAACCAGGTCGCCAAGCTGAAAAACCTGCGCGGGCTGTTCGATCTGAAGCCCGTGGGCAAGCCGGTGCCGCTGGACGAGGTCGAACCCGCGTCCGAGATCGTCAAGCGTTTCGCCACGGGGGCCATGTCCTTCGGCTCCATTTCCTGGGAAGCCCATACGACCCTCGCCATCGCCATGAACCGCATCGGCGGTCGTTCCAACACGGGTGAGGGCGGCGAGGACGGCGTCCGCTACAAGCCCCTGCCCAACGGCGACAGCATGAAGTCGCGCATCAAGCAGGTGGCGTCGGGCCGGTTCGGCGTGACCACGGAATACCTGGTCAATGCCGACGACCTGCAGATCAAGATGGCCCAGGGGGCCAAGCCCGGCGAGGGCGGCCAACTGCCCGGCCACAAGGTCGATGAATGGATCGCCCGCGTGCGTCATTCAACCCCGGGCGTCGGCCTGATTTCACCGCCGCCGCACCACGACATCTATTCCATCGAGGATCTGGCGCAGCTGATCCACGACCTCAAGAACGTGAACCCGAAGGCCCGGGTTTCGGTCAAGCTGGTGTCCGAAGTGGGCGTCGGCACGGTCGCCGCCGGGGTGTCCAAGGCCTATGCGGATCACGTCACCATTTCCGGCCACGACGGCGGCACGGGGGCCAGCCCGCTGACCTCGATCCTCAACGCCGGCGGTCCGTGGGAACTGGGCCTGGCGGAAACCCATCAGACCCTGGTCATGAACGCGCTGCGCGGGCGCATCGCGGTGCAGGTCGACGGCGGGGTGCGCACGGGACGCGATGTCGTGATCGGCGCCCTGTTGGGGGCCGATGAATTCGGCTTCGCAACCTCGGCCCTGATCGCCGAAGGCTGCATCATGATGCGCAAGTGCCACCTGAACACCTGCCCGGTCGGCGTCGCCACCCAGGACCCGGAACTGCGCAAGCGCTTCACCGGGGAGCCGGAACACGTCGTCAACTTCTTCACCTTCATGGCCGAGGAAGTGCGCGAAATCATGGCCTCCCTCGGCTTCCGCACGATCAACGAAATGATCGGCCGGCGCGAAGCCCTGGACGTGCGGCCGGCGGTCGATCACTGGAAGGCCCACGGCGTCGACGTGACGCGGCTTCTGGCGCCGGTCAAACCGGCCGATGGCGTGGCCGTCTACAACTGCGAGACCCAGGATCACGGGCTCGACAAGGCGCTCGATCATCAGCTCATCAAGCAGGCCAAGGACGCCATCGAGAACGGCACCCCGGTCAGCCTTGAGTTCCCGATCAAGAACATCAACCGTACGGTCGGCGCCATGATGTCGGGGGAGATCGCCCTGAAGTACGGCCACGAAGGCCTGCCGGACGACACCATTCACGTGAAGTTCACCGGCAACGCCGGGCAGAGCTTCGGTGCCTGGTTGACCAAAGGCGTGTCGTTCGAATTGATCGGTGACGCCAACGATTACGTGGGCAAGGGCCTGTCGGGCGGGCGCATCGCCGTCTATCCGTCGCCCAAAAGCCCGATCGTGCCGGAAGAAAACATCATCGTCGGGAATACCGTTCTTTATGGCGCCATCGCCGGGGAATGTTATTTCCGCGGCATCGCCGGTGAACGCTTCGCCGTGCGTAACTCTGGTGCGGCCGCGGTGGTTGAAGGCTGCGGCGATCACGGCTGCGAATACATGACCGGGGGCACCGTCGTCATCCTGGGTGAGACGGGCCGCAACTTCGCCGCCGGCATGTCGGGCGGCATCGCCTATATCCTGGATGAGGCGGGCAACTTCGACACGCTCTGCAATCAGGGCATGGTCGAGTTGGAACCCATCGACCCCAACGAACCCGACGACGGCACCGCCGACGTCGCGTCGGACCCGATGCGCTTCGACGCGCGTCGTCTCAAGGGCCTGATCGAGAATCACCTGCGCTATACAGGCAGCTCGCGGGCCAAACACATCCTGGACAACTGGGACGCCTACCTGCCCAAGTTCGTCAAGATCATGCCGGTGGATTACCGCCGTGCGCTCCGCGAGATGCAGGAGCGCGCCGCCGGCGCAGAAACGGCCGCATTGGCCGGGGAATAAATAATGGGAAAACCCACTGGATTTTTGGAGATCGAGCGTCACGATCGGTCTTACCGCCCGGTTGAAGAACGCCTGAAGCATTGGCAGGAGTTCGTCGAACCGCTTACGGACGCGGAAGTGTCGGAACAAGGGGCCCGCTGCATGGACTGCGGCATCCCCTACTGTCACCAGGGCTGCCCGGTAAACAACATCATTCCGGACTGGAATGATCTGGTCTATCGCGACAAGTGGCGCGAGGGGCTGGACCTTCTGCATTCCACCAACAACTTCCCCGAGTTCACGGGCCGCGTCTGCCCCGCCCCTTGCGAGGCATCCTGCACCCTGAACCTGCAGGACGAGCCGGTGACCATCAAGACCATCGAATGTTCGCTGGTCGATCGCGGCTGGGCCAAGGGCTGGATCAAGCCCCAGATTCCGGCCCATCACACGGACAAGCGCGTCGCCGTCGTCGGCTCGGGCCCGGCGGGCC
>CEQK01016675.1_pt1 | contig 15236 bp, 8 predicted proteins | sample 531051 | NCBI WGS metagenome assembly CEQK01 (sample SAMEA2621229, study PRJEB7988) | marine metagenome | biome: marine biome (ENVO:00000447); feature: deep chlorophyll maximum layer (ENVO:xxxxxxxx); material: "saline water (ENVO:00002010), including plankton (ENVO:xxxxxxxx)" | depth 150 m
GTCGTGACATTGGCGAAAGCGGCGTCCAGCGCCTCGGTCATCCGCTGCGCCGTACGGTGCGAGACGCCGAACTCGACGCAGATGTCCTCAAGGCTGACGCCGCCACGCCGAGAAGCCGCCATCTGGGCGAGACGGAGCAGATCCTGAGCCTTGGAGAAGGACATTTGACCTCTATGCCAGAAATTGACACCATCGTAAGCTATTGATCAGCTTGCGGTCTGTCGAGGCGATTCCCTCGGGGGTCACGTGTCGCAAGTATTGGAGCATTAATGAGGGACCTCGACGGCCGTATCTTTTTGTCCGCCTCGGATCTCATGCGCTTCATGGGGTGCGCGCACGCGACGACCCTTGATCTGGCACATATGCGCGGCACCGGACCGGAGCCGCGGGAAGACAGTGAAGACGCTGCGTTGCTGCAGAAGCAGGGCGACGCCCACGAGGCGGCCCATCTGGCTCGCCTCAAGGAAGCTGGACGCACCGTCATCGAGATCGAACGCAGTGGCCTTGGCAAGAACGCCGAAGCGACACGCGCGGCTTTGGCCGCAGGCGTGGACGTGGTGTTTCAGGGCGCATTCCTGTCGGGCAACTGGGGCGGCTGGTCGGATTTCCTGGAGCGCGTGGAGCGCCCCTCTGCGTTCGGGCCTTTCAGCTACGAGGTGGTCGACACCAAACTGAAGCGTCGCCCCCATCCGAAGCACGTCCTGCAACTCGCGCTCTACTCCGACCTTCTAGCCGAGGTTCAGGACGTTGCGCCCGAGTTCGCCCATGTCGAATTGGGAGACGGCACCCGCGCGACCCTTCGGCTGTCGGACTACGCCGCCTATGCCCGCATGGCGCAGGCGCGGCTCGAAGGGTTCGTGGCCGATCCGCCGCCAACCCGCCCGATCCCCTGCGCCGACTGTGGTCTTTGCCGCTGGGGCGACCATTGCACCGATGTCTGGCAGGCCGAGGACAGCCTGTTCAATGTCGCCAACGTCAGCCGAGGACAGGTGAAGAAGCTGGAAGCGGCCGGTATCCAGACCATGGAAGCCCTCGCCAGCCTCGATCATCCGATCCGCGGCATGGCGGAAAACACACGCCTCCGGCTGGTGACGCAGGCCCGCCTGCAACACGCCCGCAAGACCGCGATGCCCGCCTTCGAACTGCGCGCACCGGAACCCGGCAAGGGGTTCGACCTGCTTCCTGAGCCGCAGCTCGGCGACCTGTTCTACGACATCGAAGGCGACCCGCATTTCGAGGGCGGCCTCGAATACCTCCACGGCGTCTGGTTTGACGGCCAGTTCCGGGCGTTTTGGGCGCATGACCATGCCGTCGAGGCGCGCGCGCTCGCTGAGCTGCTGGAGTTCTTCCGTGCGCGCCTCACGGCTTATCCGGCCGCGCGCATCTATCACTATGCCCCCTACGAGATCACCGCCCTGCGCAGACTGACCACGAAATACGGGATCGGCGAGGCATTCCTCGACCGGCTCCTGCGCGAGCGCCGGTTCGTGGATCTGTTCGCCGTCGTGCGCGGTGCGCTGATCGGCTCTGAGCCCAATTACTCCATCAAGTCGATGGAGGCTTTCTATGGCCGCAAGCGCGATGGCGAGGTGAAGACGGCGGGAGGCTCGGTCGTCGCCTATGAGCGGTGGCGCGAGACTGGCGAGCAGCACATCCTCGACGAGATCGAGGATTACAACCGCGTCGACTGCATTTCGACCGAGGAGTTGAGGGATTGGCTGGTCGGCATTCGACCCAGCGGCCCCTGGCCGTCGCTCGGTCAGGATGCGGGCATGAAGGAGGCGGAGGAGGACGCCGACACGCAAGAGCTGCGTTCGGCTTTGTCGGCCTCCGACCTGCCCGAGGACCGGCGGGAGATGCTGTTCAACCTCTGCCTCTTCCACAAGCGCGAGGCGAAGCCCGCGCAATGGGCGGTGTTCGACAGCGTTGGCAAGGACGAGGATGATCTGATCGATGATCTCGACGCGCTTGCCGGGCTTGAGGCCATGGGCGCGGCCGAGCCCGTGAAACGCTCGATGGCGCGCACCTATCGCTTCCCGCCGCAGGAGACGAAATTGCGGGGTGGCAGGTCGGCGACGGTGCCGGTCCATGACGGGCCGCCCGCTACGATCAGCATCGCCGCTCTGGACCGGACCGCGCGTGAGATCACCCTCAAGGCCGGGGCAGCGAAGGCGCATCTTCTCTCCGACCGCCTGACACTCCACCCTGACTGGCCGCTCAACACCGGCGTCATCGCCGCTGCCCTGCGCGATGTGATTGCCGACCAATGCGGGCCGCGCCAATTCACGGCCGTCGATGATCTGTTGTCCCGCGCGGCGCCGCGACTGACGACCGGTGCGAAGCCTGACCTGCTGGATGGCGCCGATCCGGTCGCGGGCGCGATTGCGGCCGTGGGCGCGATGGACGGCACCGTTCTGCCGATCCAGGGGCCGCCGGGCACCGGCAAGACCTATGTCACCGCGCGTGCGATCCTGTCTCTGGTGCGCAAGGGGCACCGCGTCGGCGTCGCATCGAACAGCCACGAGGCCATCCGTAATGTGCTGATGGGCTGTCTCGCCGCGCTGGAAGACGACGATCCGGACATCACGCTGGAAGACGCTGAATTGGCCCACAAGGTGAGCGGTGACGAGGATGGCTATCCCGAAAACTTCACCGGCATCACGCGGGCCACGTCCAACGACGACCCTGCGTTGACGGAGGCCCATGTCGTTGGGGGCACCGCATTCTTCTTCTCGCGCCCGGAGTTCGAGCAGTCCCTGGACTGGCTCTTCGTCGACGAGGCAGGACAGGTTGGCCTCGCCAACATGGTCGCCATGGGGCGTGCCGCGCGGAACATCGTGCTGGTCGGCGACCCGCGCCAACTGCCGCAGGTGATCCAGGGGGCGCATCCGGACCCCGCGAACCTCTCCTGCCTCGACTGGATGCTGGGCGATCACGCGACGGTGCCGCCGGACCGCGGCATCTTCCTGCCTGTCTCGCGCCGGATGCATCCAGACGTCTGCCGTTTCATTTCCGATCAGGTTTATGAGGGACGGCTGACCAGCCACCCCGACACCGCGCGCCAGGCCGTGGCCGGGGCCGCGTTTCCCCCAGCGGGTGCGTTCTGGGTGCCGGTCCCGCATGAGGGCAATGCCCAGATCGCGCCAGAGGAAGTCGCGGCCATCCATTCTGCCGCTCATGAACTGCTGACGGGCTCTTGGACGGAGAAGGACGGCACGACGCGTCCCGTACATCAGTCCGACATCATCGTGGTCGCACCCTACAACGCACAGGTGAACGCCCTGCGCGAGGCGCTGCCCGAGGGCATTCGCGTCGGCACCGTGGACAAGTTCCAGGGACAGGAAGCGCCCGTCTGCTTGGTCTCGATGACAGCGTCATCGGCCGAGGAAACGCCGCGCGGCATGGACTTCCTGTTCTCCCTCAACCGGATCAACGTGGCGGTCTCGCGCGCAAAGGGGCTGGCGCTAGTCTTCGGCGCACCGCGTCTGCGCGAGGCGAAATGTGAGACGGTCGAGCAGATGCGGCTGGTGAACACGCTCTGTGCTCTGCCAATATTAAAACAGAACGAAAGAGGAAGTGCATGAGCGAGAACGAGTGGTTTGTAATGCGTCCGCAGAAGGCTCAGGCCTACGGCCGCCCCGAGGCTGGTGGCTTCCTTGTTCGCAAGGGCTCGACGGCGATGCGGGAAGGCTCCCCTCGTGTGAAGCGGGATCGCGAGGAGCGTGACCGTCTGGTTCGGCAGGAAGTCCTCGTCCCGGACAGTGACCCTGACTTGTATCGTTTTTCGCGCGATCACCTCTTTGGCAGCTCCAGTGTGGCCGGAGGCATCGTCAAGGACGGCAATTGCAGCGGCCCGCAAAGCTGGCGCAGGCCCAGTGATGGCAAGACGCTGAAAGAAGCGAAGCATGGATAGCGCTTTGCCTGCCTCTGATCTGCCGGAAAACATGCAGGGCCGGCAGGCTGCTGAGAGGTTGTGCGACTCATGGCCCGAAACCGATTGGGTGCCGCAAAACCCTAGCCTCGAATGGGCACAAGGTGCGATTGCCGAATTCGCGGAGATCATACGCCGACAGCCTCCGATCTTCCGCGCGAGCCAGAAGGGAGCCGAGGTCGGCGCAAGCATGTTGAGCCCCCGACCGTTTCAGGGTCTGTCCGAGGCTCTCCAAAACGCTGACGATCTTGGTGCTTCAGAGCTTCGGATTGCACTCCGGCACTCGCCTCGGCGAGAGCTGCTGATCATACATGATGGAAAGCCGGTCTCGCTGGCCCATCTTGGAGCGATGGTTCTGCCGTGGCTTTCAACGAAGGCCACGGACGATCAGGCCTCAGGACGGTTCGGAATCGGCCAGAAGACCCTCAAATCGCTCGGCGGGCCTCTCGGGATGCATTGTGCCCCCTTCCATTTCGTGATGCTTGACGATGCGCCCGAGGTTGTCGAGCCGGCCGCGTCTGTTAACGGCGTCTATGATCCGCACCGCCGGGAAACGATGCTGGTCGTCCCCCTCCTGCCTGAGGTCGAAATCTCCGACATCCCCAGCGCGGTGGAAAGCCTCGGGGTGGATAGCCTTAAGTTTCTGCGCCACGTTCGACAGCTCAGTTATGTCGACCTGGAAGTACCCGGATCACTTCGCCGCTACTCCATCCGTGTAGAGCCAGCCCAAGCGGTCGAGGCCGTGCTGAACGCTGTCGCTTGTTCAGTCTCTCGTGACGGCCTCGTCATCGATGAGCCCGCTGAGCTTGCCGGCGCGAGGTTTGATCGCTACTGGACCGAACTTCCAGTGACTGCCAACCAATCGCGGCAGAACAAGGCCACGGGCGAGACTACACCACTCGGGATCTGCGTATCCGCCGACATGGACCGCGGCGGCGCCCTGCATGACAGGATACCACTTCCCATCGAGATCAACTCACCGATCAGCCTGAACGCGCAGTTCGACCCTGATGGCGCGCGATCCACGATCCTGCCCACCGTGTGGAACAAGAGGCGCCTAGCTGACCTCGGGCATCTGCTCGGTGCAGTGGCACTCAATGCATTTAAACGCGAACCCGCAGCTGCTTGGACGCACGTCCCGCTGACGAAGGAGACGCTGGAAGCCGCCGACTGGATCAAAGCCGCATTTGCTCAAGACGTGGTCGAAACCTGCCACAAGCGGCTTAGGTCTGAACTTCGTCTTCCGGCAAGGACAGTGAAAGTTGAACTCTCGCAAATTGTGTACGAGCACGAGAGACTTGAGGGGCTGCTGACACCAGATGACCTTGAGCTGCTCGCGCCAGGCCGAATGGCACTAGACCCTGGGTGCCGAGACGAAGATGGACGATGGCGCCTGGTCTTGGATGATCTCGAAGATCCACAAGCCCTTGATCCTGCAGACTCTCTGGACCTATTCGATCACCCAAACTCGATTGCGTACCGCGATCCCACTTGGTTCATTTCAATGGCAGCTCTCGCGCTTGAGCAAGGGCTTTGGGGCGAGTTTCTGAAGAAGGAGGCCTTCCTTCTTGCCGACGGCACTATCGTGGGATGTCCGCCTAGGGGCGGCCCGCGAATCCTTGTCCTTCACGACAACCCGCAGAGCCTCGCGAGGCGTCTAGGCCTCGCATTGCCACTGCATCAGGCGTACCAAGTCGACGACCCAGACGCACGATCGGTCATCGCTAAACTCAGAGAGATGAGAACTCTTCGAGAGGCTTGCGATCAACCGGCGGAAGCTCTGCAGCTCCTGGCAAGGTCCAATGAAGATGCCGTGGAGCCAGTGCGGCTTGAAAACGAGGATCTGATCGCACTTCGGGATGCTTGGGTGCACCTTTCTCGTGACGAACAGCGGACGATGGGGGCAAAGATTGGCTCCAATATCGAACTGCGGACGATCAGATACATGCCAGACTCTCAGCGGCCTGAGAGAGCATGGTCCCGTCCTCACGAGGCGTATCTTCCAGCACAGATTGATCGCGAAACTGACAGCTTTGCGAAGGCAGCCGGCCGAACGCCGGGCCTAGTATGGGTGGATCCTGAGTATGCGAAGTTGCTCAAGCATGAACGTGGTCGCAGCGAAGCGGGGGCACAGAGGTTCCTCTCGGCGCTCGGCGTTGCGCGTGATCCACGCCTCATCGTGCCCCTAAACGAGAAAGTACGATGGTCGCGCGACACACGGCCCGCCAGCGCTGTCGCGGGGGTTCACCGCCCCGACGCACAGCTCAGGGCGATCAGGGCTGGTGGATACGGTGAGCACTATCTTTTGGACGACCGCTGGTCACCTGATTTGGAAGCGGTTGTTGAGAACATTCAGACTGGGCCAGCTCGACTTAGAAAGAAACGGGGGCTGGCTCTTCTGGCTGTACTTAGTCGTGGGTGGGAACGGCGCTATTCAGATTACCAAAATTCAAAGTGCGTTGTTGGCTATAATGGATACTGGACCCACTCTCGCGAAGTCCAAGCCACTTGGCTAGCGCGTCTTTCAGCAGCAGTGTGGCTGCCGAACGGCAACGGTGCCCTTCGGGTACCGACCCAGCTTGCGCTGCCCACGGATGCGAACCGTCTCACGTACGGTACTGACAAGGCAGCTTACCTTACAAAATATGATCAGAAGGCCATTCGACCCGATCTGCTCAAGGCTTTGGGTATCAAACTAGGCCCATCCGGCGATGATCTGATCGAGCGACTTCAGGATTTGCGAGAAAAGCCGCTGACGCAGGCAGTCACCGACCAAGTTCATACAATCTATCAACTTCTTGCGGCCGACCTCCGTTCGAACGCAGTGGATCTGAAGGCTGGCCGTGCCCTGACACCACAGCGCCTGAGAAATGCATTCCGGGCATCTCCCGGGCGGGACGGACTGCTTCTTGCCGATGAAAGTTGGCATTCTCCCGAAGCCGTTCTTCGGGGCCCGCGGATATTCGGCGAGTATCGTGTGTTCGCACCTCATATTTCTGGTTTAGAAGCACTTTGGGTTTCGCTGGCAATTCCGGAGCCGTCCGCGAAGGATTGCGTCGAAGTACTTCGCGAGATTACGCGAAAGCCGACTCTCTCGCCATCAGACCGAGGCGTCATAGTGATGGCATTTCGGTCACTAGCTGGGCTCATATCGGACGCTACACCGCAGTTGCGGTCCACTCTCCGGCGCCTGCCACTCTGGACGGGAACCGAGTGGTCGACGAGTCGCCCGATGTATGTGCTCGATGGAGAGGCGATCGCACAGGTCGAAATTCCCGGTTTGACAGTCTGGCGCCTTGGTCTGAGCAGCTTTACCGATGTTCAACCTTTGTTTGAGTTCCTCGGCGTCACCCACCTTCGCCTCGAAAGCTTCCGACCAAAGTCCTTGAGTACTGCCGGAATCCTGGACGGAGAGAACAAGCGCAAGCTCTTTGCCGAAGCTGTCGCGCTGTTGGCTGATGAACTCATCCGCACTGACATTGAACTTCATGAAAGCTTGAATTGCTCATGGCAAGAACTTATTCGTTCTCGCTTAGTCATTGATCCTTCTCTGGAAATTACTGCTGAGCTGGAGGGGCATCCCGAGATCTGTATCCCGGCCCGCGCCCATATGATGTCTGAACCAATGACCATGATTGTGCGCACGTTGGAGGATGCAGGCTCATCAGATGCCGGTGGGCAAGCTGTTGCTTCTCTGTTCGACGGTGACAGGCAGAAGCTTGCTTGGGCGTGGGCTTCAGTATGGCAGAAAGCGAACCAAGGCTGGGGTGCAAGCCAGATCGTTCTCCCGTCTACGAAACCAGATGCCGCCGGCAACGCCACGAGGCTAGCCGCCCTCCAGGCTCAGGCAAGCCAACGAAACGGAAGCCAGAAGAAGACGCAGAAGCCGACTCGCAGCAAGCCCGCGGCCCAGAACCAAACGCCCGTGCAGGTACGGAAGCTCCGGGACATTGAATATCTTGAGCCCACACAGGGCTCAATCGTCAATGAAGGTGCCAGTGGCAGCGGGGTGATCTTCGTCAAGACCCGAACCATAGGCCAGGCGAGCCGAACGTTCTCATCCGGTTCCGGTAGCAACGCCGGCAGCGTGAAACCCGCCGGCCGAACGGTTCTGCCGCCTGTCAGTGACCGAGAACAACTGGCCTTAGAAGCCGTCAGACGGGCGCTTCGGCTCGACCCCGAGCAGATAAAAGATGTTCGCTCGAAACGGGGAATTGGCGTGGATGCGATCGATGAGTTGCGGCAGTGCTATGAAATCAAGATGAGCTCGGGTTCAGCGTTCCCAACAGACATCACTCTTTTGCCTAGCGAGGTAGAGGCGGCACAGAACGACCCGGATTTCTTTCTTGCCGTGGTTGCTGGTCTTGAGGAGGGTGACGGTCGCCTCAAGGTTCGCTTCATTTTCAACCCCCTTGAGCAACTCGCGGCCAAAATCCGTGGCGAGGTGACGCTCACCGGTGTCGATAAAGCAGAGGCTCTGGAATACGAGTTTTCTGTCCCCGATCTCGAATAGAAAAAGCAGAGAACGTGGACGTCAGGCCCATCCCCTCCCCCATTACTTTCCCGAATGATTTTATGTTGTTTTTAACGTTCGGGATGGGCTTGCACCGCTCACGTATTCGAGTTTTTTCATGTATTTGATGCTCTTATAATCGGGCTATCTAGATGGGCGAATTTCTCCTTCTCAACCCTACTTCCTCGATGTAGAGCCTCCTATATCACTGGCAAGCCGAGTGCTTGGCAGGGGTGTATTTGCGGCCAAGCATAGGCATTTACGGGTGAAGTCGTCGAAGACCGACGGCCAAGGCCCTAAAGCGGTCACCGTCGGGGCTGGCATCGCTGATGAAGTCCAGGCCCGAGCGCTCGCTCGTCCGCGAAGGCTTAAGACGGAAGGCGTTGCGCGCCCACGGTCCGCTTTCTGCCCCCCACGTTTGCCGGCTCGCGCTGGTAATCCCCGATTTACAATTCTTGTTGTGTCCATTTCCCGTGATTCTGCCGCAAACGCCGTTACATGAAGTAATGGGGGGAGACAGACGAGAAACAATTAAACGGCGTTTGATCAAAACTCACCGAAGCCGATGGATCACGCTTGCTCCAGATGCCGCTTCCGGCGAAACGGGCAGACCCCATTCGCATAGCGCTTCACAAGGTCGTCAAAGACGTCCTCGCATTCTCGGACATCGAAGCCCTGAAGCTCGAGCCCATCGACGATCTTGTCACGAAGCCCATCCAGGGCTTTCCGATGGCCTAGGTTGCTCTTTTCAGCAGCCTTGACCATCTGCCAGAGCAGCACCCGTGCCAGATCATCCCTCGATGGCCTGCGCCTCTCTCTCGCCTGATCTCGCACGCGTTTTTGCCGAACACGCTGGGCTTCCACGATTGCGCGTTTTGATTTCTTCTCCATCCTGATCTCCTCATTTGTTATTGGAGCTTCAGTGTGGCTGTCGGCGTTGCAAGGAACAAACAAACGCCGTTCGTCTACCAATGTTGACACTTTGGACCGCGATGGCTGGCGGGCTGCCTGCAATGATCCGAGGGTAACCTCTCCCGGCCCGCAAACGAAGTTCGCGGAATCGCCGTTTTGTGGATCTGAATCGCGAAGGCGGAATTCGGAATCGCGGCAGGGTAAATTGAGATGACTTGTTTTGAGTTGCCCGCACGTCATCCCGGATCAGATTGGCGTCCAGTCAACCCAAGTTGGCGTCCTCGCAACCTGGTTCGCCTTGTTTCGATTTGCGAACATGTTGTATTCCGCCCTTCGCCTCTTCCGACACCGCTTTTGCCCCGTTGCAAACGACGTTTCGGCTGGAATCGCAAAGGCGCCGGTCGGCAACGCGGCGACCCAATTCTGAATCGCGGTTTCGCGGCGCCGGTTTGGTCAGCTCTTTTATCCGGAAGACCGCATTGTCTTGGCGAGTAGCGCTCTAACGTCATCGCCCTCGAGCACCGTGACTTCCGCAAGACGGGTTGCCAGAGCCAGCAAAGGTTCACGATGCTCGGACAAGATATCATGGGCCATCTTCTCAGCCGCCAGAAGCCGCTCGTGAACATGACCAGCCAGGTTACGATCCACTACGAGAGCTGACGGTTTCTGGCCAATCGCACGGTAGAGCAAGGGATTGACCTTACCGAAGCCCAAAGATGTTTCGGCGTCGGCTGCAAGAGTCGTCGCGCGTGCGAGATCGGATTGCTCGTGCCCGCCAGAACCCGCGGTCGCGTTGCCAAAGACCATTTTTTCCGCTGCCTGTCCGGCAAGCGCAATCGCGATCAGCTGGTTGATCCACTGCTCGTTCTTGATCAGCCCCTCGCGGATTTCGGTCTGCACCAGCCCACCCGAGCTGTGGCCAATGGTGACAGTCTGAACGATGCCGATATCGAAGACCGTCCAGACAAGCGCATGCCCTGCTTCGTGAACGGCAATCCGCCAGCGAAGATCAGGGGGCATATCGCGTTGGCCGGACGTCAGTGCTTTGTGGATGTCGTCATAGCTGAGCGAGCGTTTTCCACGTCGTGCATTCTGGCGCGCTTCGCGGATCAACCTTTCGATATCCGCACCCGTCATTCCGATAGCCGCAAGGGCCAAGGGTTTGAGAGCAGCCGAGACGTCAGACTGGTTAGAGGAACGAAGAACATTATCCATTGGCCTGCTCCGCTTCAGTTTGTGTGCCGACACCGCTCATGACCGCATCCAGATCATCACCCAGATGGTGTGCAATGATGCCGACGAGGGCCTCGGTATCGGGCGGCTGGATGACAACATGCTTTTCCAGACGGCCGGACCGCAGCAGCGCCCGATCGATTTTCTCAGGCCGGTTCGTCGCACCAACGACAATCACCCCCTCTGTCTTGGCAGCGCCGTCCAACAGTTCGAGCAAGCGATTGACCAGGCTGGACCAATAATCGTCGCGAAAGTCGCCAGACGCATTGCCGCGGCTTCCGATGTTGTCGATCTCATCGACGAACAGAATGCAGGGCGGATGGCTGCTGGCGTATTTGAAGGTCGCGCTCATGGCGGCCAGAACCTCACCCAGGTTAGACAGTTCAAGCCACCGCGCTACCGAGGTCGCAACCAGCGGGATTTGAAGCGTATTGCCCAGTGCCTTGGCAAAGGTGGTCTTACCCGTCCCCGGAGGCCCTGACAGAAGAAGCCGTGTGCTCAGATCGGCCCAGTTGACGTCTTCATTCCGGAAGGCATCAAGGTCGAGCTTGAGATCGAGCGCCCATTTCTGAGCCTCGCCATATCCAGCAAGGTTTTCGACGAGGAGATGATTTCGATCTGCAGATGCCGTACCCGCAGATTGGGGCTCAACAGGTTCGGCAGACTTGGGAGCCGTCTCGGTTCTGGCCGGTTCGATGACGTCATAGCTTCCGGATTTCTGTCCCAGGTCTTTTGACCCGATCTGCCCCCACTTGCGTCTCATGCGGGCGTGCGCTCCGCCCTGTTCATCATCATCGGCAGCTTCGGCATGCGCCGCGTTCTCAACGTCGAGCGAAGACAGGATCGAGATGATCTGCTCAAGCGATCGCCCAGGACGCATTGCGATCGCGAGGTCATCGATGCCGAGATACTTTGGATCGAAACCGGTTTCCGTCATGAGCGATAGTGAACGCCTCGCGGGAATGCCAAAACAGATCGCGAGCACATCAGCGATCATTCTGCCATCAATGCCGCTGCCCTCGACCACCATATCTGCCACTGCAGCCAATCGCGTCGGCAGAGCTCGGTCTGTCTCGTCACAGATGATCAGTGGCTTGTGCGCTGTGAGGATTTTCTTCGAGACGACATCCCGCAGCTCCTCGTCGTCATAGGTTTTCAACTGAGCGCCGGAGAGGCAAAAGAAGGATTTTCTGCGCCGTGAATCCGCAACCGGTTGATAGCGGCCGGTCAGGCTCCGTCCCTCGGCGACAGGTTCAAGCGACACATAAAACGGCATCACTAGGCCATCCTCAAGGAGACGACCCAAATTCCGTTCAAAGTCACGTACGGGGATGGTCAGCGCAACGATCAATGTTTTCGACTTGAGGGTCGTCAACACCTGACCTAGCCCATGACCGCTCCGATCCAGCGCTCGGGCCAGGAGCAGAGCCGTCGTGACCTCGGTGATCTCGGGGGCGGCTGCATACCCGGCGATCAGCGACAGGACGTGATGACGAAGACCGGTCCCTGTCCCGGCCGCTGCTTTCCCCAAGGTGGCGAGGCAAGTGGACGGCTTGGCCGAACGGGATCGTCTTGCCGACGTCTCCGGGCTTTCCTTCCGTCCTTGAGTTTGGACCCATGGTTCGTTGAGCTCTTCTTCAGGGGTGGAGTGCTCGTCCTGTGACGTCCTGGCGAGCAAGGCCGAGATCACCTTCCGATCGCGATCGACGGCGCCGCAAAACATCTCCGACGCGTCCGGATCGAGGTTCCAGATGGCACCTGATCGCTCATCCCCACCGATGGGATGGCGTTCGAGAAGGCCTGCGTCGAGCGCGCGGCCAAAAGCTTCGAGCCGAGCGGCTCGTTTTTGGCGCGCCAGCAGATAGGTAAGGAGACGTTGGCCAGCACTCATCATTATCCGCTCTCCGGTGCGCAGGAGGAGTACTCGGCAATCGTTTCGAGATTTTCCGGGAGCGCTCGGCTGTTGTCCTCAAGCCAGTCACGAATGATGAGCGCTGCCGGATGCTTGAATTCGCACAGGACGTCGAGCCTCCGACGGGTCAACCGCGGAAGATCAGACTTGCTGAGTGTTTTGCCCGGGCCCACGAGGCTCAGAATTTTGCGAACGAGTTGCGGAGCTAATTCATCGATCCTTTCGGGCGTTGACTTGCCACACGAGGTGATGAACTCGAAGTGGCTGCGATTCTTTGCGACGATCGTGTCTCGGTTGGGAGAGTTGAGCAACGCCTGGATTTTATCGCGCCGCGCTTTCTGCCGCTCTTCCCGACTGCGGGGTGCCAAAGGCGGCCGCGGATTTTCGGGTGGCGCAATTAGCTGCTTCGGGAACGGAACGACATTGGATTTGGTGATGTTGGTGGTGGAATCGGATTTACGCATGACAAATATCTTCCTCTCGCGCGATTGGTCGGATCGGCGGGTGCTAGTTTTCGGGATTATTGATGAGTGATCGGAGCGGTAGGCGTCAGTGCCTGACGGGTGCCTGGGCAAAACCGAGTCGGATCAGATGTGGGCCTGGCTCACTACCAATGTCGGTGGCCTCGTCGTCGAGCGGATCGCGCTCATCATCCGGGTCGGCTCCGTCGATCGGCAAAAACTGTTCGGGCTGAGCACCGCTGGCTTGCCCTCCTGATAACGCTGCCGCCTCGCGAGCCTTCGTCCAGTTGGCTTCGACACGTGTTCGGAAGGTCTGCTGAAGGGCAGCGATCGTCTTCCCGGCTCCGTCAACTTCGATCAGATGATCGAGCTGAGAAAGGTGCCAGATGCCATTCTCCAGATCGGTCTTGCGGTCATCAGCACTAATGATAACGACACGGACCTCGCTCACGGCCAGGCGCTTATGCTCCTTGTAGAGAAAATCCGGCAAGACCAGACCTGCTGCCTTCATGCGCTTCTGAAGCTCATCAAGGCGCAAACGGTCATAGGTGTAGACACTACGCTTTGCATCGACGACGTGCGCCGTGCGGGTCTTCTGATTAAGAATTACGAGGTCAGGCGTGTAGGTCTTGTAACCACGCAGGTCGGCATTGAACGTCAATGCGCGAAAGCGGTCGGCATCGTTCATCTCGACGATCTGCAGCGCTTCGGAAAGCACTGGTAACCGCAGGTTCCGGGTGAGGACCTTCAGATCGGGATTGCATCTGGCAACGGCCCCGATACCAAATTCGATCAGTTGACCTTCGAGGCTGGGCTGAAGCCGGAAGATGGAACTCAAATCATCGATCGTGCCAGCGAGTGCAGTGGTCAAAGCCTCAACAGACATCGAGCCTTCGACGAGATCATCGAGAAAGGCATGGAAGGTTTTCTGCAGGTCCGGACAATCAGCCGAACGGGTGTAGGTCGGTCTAGTGGCCGACTTGGTTTGAGCAGTGGTCATGGAGATTCTCCTGATGAAGAGCGACTTTGCGAGGATCAGGCAGACATGCGGGTTCGCTCGCGGAAATGATTTCCGCCGTGCTGTCCTGAACGGACCGAAGAACCTGGAATATCAGCGAGGGATCGCGTGTGATCGCGAGGGATACGGAACGATCAGTGGCGAGAAATCGCGACGGCGGGCAGCGATTGGCTGCCGGCGATCCTCACGGACTGCAATGATCGTGCTTCAACAGGAGAGAGAGATGACGGGGCTTTCCCGTCGGGAGTGATAGCGATATGGGTCAACATAGCCTACGGCCTTTCGTACAAGGTTGTCGGTCAGGCCCTCGTTTGGTGTTGCAAGCACCAGCGGGGGCCGTTAAGTCGCTGCAGATAGTCAGTTTCTGGCGACACCCCAGCAGATAGACCGGGAACGCGTCTCCGGCAAGGCATCCAGGAACATTCCCGGAACAAGAGCTCCGGGATGGTTAATAATGCACGCGGAAGATGTCTGTGCTGGAAATGGTGGCTTTCCGCCCCACATTGGTCGTACAACTGGCACTTGAGAGTGGCCGAATGCCGACACTGTTTTGAACTGCCAAGAGTGCCATTTTTAAAATAAGCATCCACTCCGCATCCTCCGAAACGCTCCAGAGTAGGAGCACATGCTGTGGCCCTACTCTAAATCATTAACTCGTGCACGTATTCGGCGGAATCAGTCCGGTCGATCGTATGGAAGGTCACCCGGCGCAGCAGCTAAAGCTGTTAATTTTACACGCCAACTGGGCGATATTGGATATCCGCTCCCTAATCTCCTGTGAACCCGTTATCCAAGCGGGATATGAGCGTTCGTCCACTTTCCCTTCTCATTGTCCGAAGGGATGTGCGGACGTATCTGCTCAACAGTCCGGATGTGAAGCAGCGGAGGTTTTTTGTCCATATCCCAAATATGGAACAGATATGCTTCGCCAATTTGGTCAGCGTTTTCCCACTCGTTTCGTGAAACGTAGAATCTTAAAGGGGAAGCAATTGTCGATTTGACCTCGATAAGTAGGTTTCTCTCGCCGACTGTGGTGGGACGGTACGACAGGACATCGTATCCCGCGGTGTTGTCGTCGATAGCCATCCAAACGGGTTTCTTTCCAATCCCTAGCTTCGCAAGCTCAGCCTGTTCGTGGGCCATCGAGAGAGCCTCTGCTTGTCTCGCGCGAACCAGCCTCTCCTGATCGAAGTTGAGACGCACACGCCCCTGAACCGCACCGAGATTGCCGGAGGCTCCAACTCCTGAGTAGGATG
>CEQK01008266.1_pt1 | contig 15225 bp, 1 predicted proteins | sample 531051 | NCBI WGS metagenome assembly CEQK01 (sample SAMEA2621229, study PRJEB7988) | marine metagenome | biome: marine biome (ENVO:00000447); feature: deep chlorophyll maximum layer (ENVO:xxxxxxxx); material: "saline water (ENVO:00002010), including plankton (ENVO:xxxxxxxx)" | depth 150 m
TCTATCTGAAAGGTTAAAGAATCAAGGTACTACTGTAGGTGCTTTTATGATGAGATTAAAAACATTACGTGGTGAGTCTAAGACTGTAGGAGAAATATATACTTCTAAGGATTCTCCTTTTAGATACCATGAAGCATTCCATGCTGTCTTTAGATTATTATTAACTGAAGATCAGATTACAAATTTTTTAAACATAGCTAAGAAAGCTAAGAAAGCAGAACTTAAAAAGGAAAATAAAAGTTTAGATCAAGCATTAAAAGAACTTGCATTATTAAGTCCTACATATTCTGCTATGAATAGAAAAGAATTAGAAGATACTTTATATGAAGAGTATTTAGCAGATGAGTTTGAAAAGTTTAAACAAAGTCCTACTAGTACAAAAGTAGATTCTCAAGTAAAAAGTTTCTTTACACAATTATTAGAAATGATAACAAAGATTTTTGAAAATGCATTTAAAGTATTTTCAGGATCTGCATTGGTAGAGCAGTCTACTGACACTCAGTTAAATAGATTGTTTCAAGATATTGATTCAGGTAAATTTAGATCATCAAAAACACAAGAGAATAGATTTACTGATGCAGTTGCAGAAACTAGTGGTGGAGTTTCTAATCCTATTTATGCTATAGTAGCAAAGGAAAATATAATTATACCAGTTACAGTAAGGAAAGCTGGAGAGCTTGTTACATTTAACAGAAAGGTTGTAATACCATTTCCTGCAGAACAAGTAGATAGACTTGTAAAAAGAATTGCAGCTACATACACTCAACTTAAAAGCAGATTTAAGCCTGCAAGAGAGGATGCTGGTTTTAGTAAGGCAAAAGGTATTAGACAAGCTACAGATATGGTTATACAAATGTATAATCCAGCTAACCCACAGTATGATCAGTTTAATGAAGATGTAGATAAAATATTTGAACTAGAAGATATATACAATGGTTTGAATAAACCAGACAACAAAAGAGCATTAGCTAATGGTGTAAGAGATTATATTAATATTGTTGAAGAAGTTGATAACATGTTAGATGATCAATTAGATGATGCTCAAAATGAAGAAAAAGATGCACCTTATCAGGCTAATGAAAAGAGGAATCAAATGGGTGGGTTTAGAAACCTAAATGAAATGATAAGAATGTTTATTCTTACAACCACAGTGGATGTTCAAGATGATAGGTTTGGAAATACTTTTATAAACCCTGATGCAGCTGAAGCAGATAGAATACCATTACAAGAAAGTGTAAACTATATTGAAGTGTTTAATGGTTTGTTAAAAGCACTTTCAGGAACTGATAATCCTGCAACATCTTTAACTAAAATGCATTTATTTTCTGAATCTAATAGAGAAACTAAAGCAGTGGTTGATAGATTCTTTACTGAGTTTTTTGGTAATGAAGGACCTAAGCTAGTTTCAGATTTTGTAGAAGGTAAGATTGAAATGCCTAAAGTACTTGGTGTTAGTGGTGCTGAGTTTTTTCAAAAAACAATGAATGCTTTTCATCAGTTTAGAGTTGATTATATTGTAGGACTTAAAGATAAAGCTACTGGAAATACAAGTTTAATTGCAGCAAATAAAAGTGATGATACACATTGGCAGTTACAAAGATGGAGTAATGCTTTTGATAATAAAGACTTAAGAAAAGGGTCAACATCTTACAATGCAATTATAAGAGGGTTAAAAGATTTAGAAAATCTTATGGTTTCAGGAGAAACTTTAAGTGATTCAGAACTTAAGGCGGAAGGTATAAGTGTTGCAGAAGCTCTTGAAAGACATTTAGGTATTGATCTTTCACCTAAGTTTATTGAGTATAGTTTACTTTCTACTATGAAATCTAAAACTGCACGTCAAAATAGTATAGTTAATTTGTTTGAAGAAAGACCTATAACTATAAGTGATGAAAATCAAAATTCAGATTTAAGAGAAATTATAAGAGCGTTAGAGAGAGGAGAACAACTTTACAATGAAACAAACAAAGATGACTCTATAGAATCTGAAAAAGAAACATCAACAAATTATTCAGAGCAAACATCCACTGATGCTCAAGGTGTTTTCTATAGATTGCAAAAATGGGCAATAGCTAATGCTGCTTTTGATGAAAGAGTTGGATCTACTGTGATGCTAGATCCAAAAGGTAATTATGTGTATACACATCAAACACCCACCTATCATTTAGAGATAGCAGAAAAACTTAATTCTATAAATGGTATAAACCAGTTAATAAATGAAAGGCCAGATTTAGTAGAGAACATGTTATTAAAAGATCCTAAATTTAGATCTCTTTCTGAATCACGTAAGTTAAGTATTATTAGAACTTTAGGTACAAGAACAACTAGTTTTAGTGTTACAAAGGATGGTCAAAAAATAGAAAACAAATCTTTAGATACTACTGATGATGCAAAAACATATGGTGATTATACACCAGCTGAATTTTTAGCTGATAGAATAAATTTATATCTGCTTAATTTTAATGATATAAATGGCAAGGTTTCTACATTAAATTTTGTTGACAACAATAATAAATCAAATCCATTTGCATATTCTCCAATTCTACTTAGAGTAATGAGTGATTCTAATATGGGTGATATGCAAAACATGCCTATTGTTAAAGTTGAAAGTAAGAAAGGTACTTTTGATAATGCTTATTTAAAAGAGTGGGCAAGATTGATACAAGAAGATTATAAAATAATACAAAAAAATAGCAAAGAGTTAAAAGACAATAATGTTAAAGAAATACATAAAGGATACAATGATATAGAAACCTCTGATATTGATTTTACAAATGGTAATTTAAATAATGAATTGGTAGATGCAACTAAAGCTAGAGGTTTTAAAATGGGACTAACTACTCAAGATGTTTTGACAATAAGAAATATTGAAGATAATTTTTTTGATGAAAGTTTAAAATTACATTTAGAAAAAGTAGCAAGAAGTTTTAAAGAAGATGGTACTCAGTATACTTTAAAGGAGGCATTTGATTCTTTTGTAACTGGTGCACCAATTGAAAAAATTATAAAAGCTCCTATTAAAGGTGTACCTGCTAGCCTAATAGCAGAAATGTCTGATGAAAATTATAAAGAATTAGTTAAAACAGGGTACACTCAATGGCTTAATAATGATGGTGAAGCTGCGGAAGCTTCTTATGATATTTCTAAAATAAAAGTAGAACTTAAAGCAGATGTTACAGTTAATGTACCAAAAAGAACTGCAGAGCAGTTTATGATACAAGCATTAGAAGCACAGTATAAAAGATTTGAAAATGAAATAAAAGATTTAGAAGCTGGTGCTTTTATTGATGCTAGAATTAAAAAAGGTTTGGCATCAACAGGAAATACTCAGTTTAAAAAGAATGCTAGAATGGCTCAATCATTATTATTTTTGAGCACAGATCCAAGATCAAATTTAAGACAAATTTATTTTAATAATTGGTTACAAACTACACGTATTAATAATGTATATCTACCTAACCAAAGTATGTCATTAAAAGATGCAGTAGATGCAATTAAAAGAGCTAAGATGCAAAATGCTGGTGGTTCTAATACTGAATCTTATATAGCTGCTCCTGAGTTAGGTGTAAACAAACCAGTTAAAGAATTACATGTTCTTGTTGGTACAGATCCTTTAGTAGAAAAACAATATGATGTAGATGGTGAGGATCAAAAGCCTGGAGAACAAACAGATGGTCAAGGTTATATGACCACTAAAACTTTTAGAGCAACATGGTTTGGTTTAGGTAAACTTACTGAGAATCAAGCAGATATGCTTAATAAGATAGAAAGAAATGAAGCAATTACAGAAGAAGAGTTTTTTGGAGCTGTAGAGGAAACAGAAGCAGGTTTAAATAGTTTAGGGTATAAAGATTATAAATCTCAAATAAATTCTAAGAAGTATGTATATGGAGATGGTAGTTTATATTTTAAACTATCTTATACAGTTTTAACTCCTGCTTTAGATAGTTATGCTGATGGTACACCATTAGAAAGTAGAAGAAGGTTATATAATTTAAGAAATACTCTTGAAGCTAAGGAGCAAAGAGACGGTGTGTTTATGATGTACATACCAGAGTCTGCTTCTAAAATGCGTAAAACAAATATATTAGACAGAGAAACAAGTGAGTTATTATTTGATCAAGGTCTTACTATTGGTGAGAGACTTGAAGATACGGATATAATAACTGACATGGGTAAGAAGTTGGAAGATGCTATTGAAGTTGTACCAGCTAAATATATGAGATTACAGCAAATAACTCCATCAAATAAAATGGAAGTTATTGATCCTAGACAAATACAAAATCTTATTCTTAATGAACAGAATGATGCACAAGAGGTAATGTTTATGGGTGAAAAAGTTACTGTTGGAGATATTAAAAATATGTATCAATGGTCTATATCTAATAGAAAACAACTTAACTATTTAAATAGACACAGCTTAATTTTTGATTTACAACATGGACTAGAGTACCTACAAGAAGCTATTGACAAAAATGAAGTTACACCAAACTTAGAAGCATTTGTTGATTATGCACAAAACTCTTTACAAGCATCACAAGCATCTACAATATTATTAGAATATTTTTCTAAAACTAAAAATGGTGAATCTAGATATGAATTAAATAATCCTGTTACAATACAAAAGTTAACAGAGCTTATGATGAGTTTCTTTAGCAAGGGTGTTATTGCTGATATACAACCTGGTAAAGCTGTTGTGCTTGTATCTGATTATGGAATGGATGTGTACAAAAGAGTTGATGCTGTTGATGAGAACGGTACACCTATAGCTTGGACAGTGATAACAACAGAAGGTTGGAAACAATCATCTACTCAACAAAGAGCTGCATTAGTAGAGCCTACTATAAATCCAAAAGGAAATCCAATAGGATTATCTGAAGGTCAAGTTTATGTAGATAGATTAAGACATGATGTAGTTGAATATAAAAGGAACGCTAATGGAAAACTCATTAGAGAAAATGGAGAGTTAGTTCCTACTGGAGAAGTGTATACAGAGTTTATGCTACCTCCACATTTTAGAGAAGAGATGCAACTAAATCCTGGTGATCCTATACCAGATGTAATAGCTAAACAGTTTGCAGTACGTATACCATCTCAAGATAAACACTCTTCTGTTAATTTAAAACTAGTTGATCATCTTCCTGTATTTTATGGATCATCTGGTGTATTTGCAAGAGAGTTATTAGAGATAACAGGATCTGACTTTGATATTGATAAGTTTTATATACATCATAAAGAGTTTTATACCAATGAAAATAATGAACTTGTAGAGTATGGTAAAGGTAGAACTGCAAAAGAAAGATACCAAGAATACTTAATGGCATCAGAAAAAGATATGTCAAAGCCAGGAACAAATATGTTCTATGCATATAAGAAATGGAGACAGAGAATTAGAGAAGTTGATAAAGAAAAATACAGTGAAGTTCAAGATAGAATAAATAAAGAATTTGATGAATACATTTTAACTAGTAGATCAGCATTATTGCTTAGTGGTCAAGATCCTAAAAAATTAAAGCAAACTTTTGCAGAGGAAAGAGGTTATGATTATGACTCTAGAGCTGATGAGTTTTATTTATCTTCTGTAGAAGACACTAATGTTGAAGAACCAAATAAACAAGCAGCATTATTAGGATCTTTGAAGATTTTAAATTTACCAGTTACTATAGAGCAGTATGAACAGTTTAGAGAAGACAATAAGTTTGTAACAGAAAGTGGTATTACACTATTTAGAGAACCTTATACTCAAGCTCATAGCAATAATATATTAGATTTTAAAATGTTACTGTTAGGTAATGACTCTATGTCAAAAGCTCAAGGTGGACGTTTACATGCTATAAAGAATGAGCCTGCTGTAGATAAACCTTTTGTAAGAATATGGAACAGTTGGAAAACTAAACTACCAGCTTTATATCAAAAGAATAGAGTAGACTTAAACTTTAGTGTAAACAATATTAATGGTCAAACTAAATACTATAAAGATAGTAAAGAGGGTGCAAGAAACATTGGTGCGGTGGTTCAACCTAATACATATTTAGGATGGCATAAATTATTAAAAACAAAACTTAGAACATCTGTTGATGTACCAAGACTAAATGGACGTAAGTATAGAGACTATAATATAGATTACTTTATTGATCCTAAAACAGGAAAGCAAATGAAAGATGGTGAAAGAACACAGTATGTGATGTCTGCGCTAGTTTCTATTATGGTTGATAATGGTAAGAATCCATATGCTGCAAAATTAGGTTTAAATAAAAAAGCTGTTATAATGGCTGCAAATGGCATTGCACTAGGTATTGATCTTGAAACAATTTTATTATTGTTAAACTCACCTGATGTTCAAGATGCATTTAAAGAGGCTAGTGTGGAAGGAAAAAATGCAACTAATATTCTTAGAAAAGAATATAATGCTGCAAGAAAAAATAACAAAAAAGAGTTTAATAAATCTTTAAAGGTTCAAGTTGGAGATGAGATGTTAGTAAAAAACATAAATGAAAAGGTAGAGACTTCTGAAAAATTAGCAATTATTAAAGAGTTTTTAAATCTTAGTGATCTTAGTGATGCAAACAGCAATTTAGCATCTGTTGCTGCACTAGCAGAAAGCATGGGTAGAGATTTAGATGCTGTAGCTAGTACTAGAAAAAACTTAGAAGCTTTAGGTTTATATTTAACAAAAGCACAATATGACAAAACTAAAATACCTTTTGCATATAATTTTGTTAAAAGAATAAAAAATAAAAATACTATACCTGGTATTAATATCAATTTGTTTGAGCACTTTACAAATCTTAGTACGCCTTACTTGTTAACAACAGCATCAACACCATTTGTTTCATTAGAGAAATTTTTACTTAATGGTCTTAAAGGTATGTCACCTAAAAGAACAATTGATGCTCAATCTAAAATTAGAAAAGATTTATTAAGTTATTTAACAATAAAGTCTTACATGCATCACCTTAACTTAATAGGTGAGTCTGGTCAAGAATCATTAGCTTCATTAAATAATGCATTGATCTATGACGAGATGGAAGGGTCTATAAGAATAAGTCAAGAAATCAAAAAAATAAAAGATCATTTAAAAGCCACAAATCAAAAGAATGAGTTTATTAATTTTTTTATTAGAGATGATAAAAATGGAACTAAGAAAAATAAAACTGGTATTAATAGAGTAAGAACACAGAATCTTGTTAAACTTAGTAATAATAAAGCTAATAGAATTCAAACATCTTTTATATCATTATTAAAAGATAAAACAACTAGAGCAGCTGTAACACATTTGATTCATTATGAAATGGTTAAGAATGGGTTTCAACAAAAGGCAGGATCATTCTTGCAAGTTATTGCACCTGCATTACCAGATATACAAATATATTTAGGTGAAGCTAAAAGAGTTAAAGATTTGTTATCAACTAAATTTAAAAATTTAGAAGAGGTTAATGAAGGATTTAAGGATGTACTTGGTTTAACACTTAATGAAACCTTGCAAGATTTAAGTCAATGGTTTAAATCCGCTAAAGATTCATATTACATTCCATCTATTAAAAAAGTACAGTTAGATACAAAAAAAGGAGTAAGGTCTCCAGTATATAAGAGGGATAAAACACTTGTTGTAGATTATTATCAAGGTAAACCTGAAATGCTTGCAAAATATAAAACTAAGAATCCTAATGATAAAAGAATAAAAATACCAGCTGATAGATCTATAGTATTAGATAAATTTGAAACACCAAGCCCAAATCAAGATAAACTACAAAAAGCTGGTTTTAAGTTTGTTGAAGATGGAATTATATTTCCACCAGTTATTTCAACAAGTGAAATAGTATCAGATGGTAGTACACTTACAAAGTATTATTACTTAGATAAATTATTTTCACCATATACAAAAGGTGCAACAAGTAATAATTTATATGATACTACTGATGTTAGTAAAGCTTTAGTTGGTACAACAGCTCAATATGTAGAGTTTGATTTGTTAGGTAGTAAAGATCAATGGAAGATGGGTTTTATGTTTAATACTGCAAAGATTAATGGTAAAACTCAATTACAACCTACAGCTACAGAAATAAGAAACAGACAAAATTTAGTAAATGAACAAGTAATACCTTATGTGGAAGATTTTTATGGTGAGTCAGATATGGGTTTTGTTCCACCATTTGAACCTAGAAATACAGTTAGTAGTACTGATATTAATGTAGTAGAAGCAACCAATGATAAGATAGATTTTAAAAAAGGAGGTGAGGTTGTTGGGTCAACTGAAAATCAAGATGCTCAAACTATTATAAATGCTAATGTTATTGTGGATAAAAAGAAGGCAGCTCCAGCATCTGCATTTAGTAAAGCTGAAGGAGTGGGTGCAAAGTTTTCTAAAGATAGGTTGGGACCACAAACAAAAAAAGATAATAATTATGTAGATGTAATTACAGAATGGTTTCAATCAACACCTGTAAAACAACTTAATAGAGCAGCAGAAGCTAATATGCTTCCAGGTTCTAGATTAAAAGACTTTGTAACATATTATGAAAAGAATAGAAATGTTACTAACTTAGATGACTTCATGTATAGACTTAAAAACTGTAACTAATGGCAACTTGTTTTAATAGAAATTTACCTGCATATCAAACACTTTTAGGAAAGTATGACTCTCCTATGTTTGTAGACAGTGTTGTTAATGGCTGGCAAAAAGTAAATAGATCTGAACTTATACCTACAATTCCTCAAGTAGAAGATTATCTAAAGGATCAAAAAACATTTGAAAGTTTAGATAAACAAAACTTAAAACAATCTATACTTACAAACTTAGGTGTAAAAGGTAAAGGTTTAATTAGTGCATTAGGTGGATCCTATTATATAAACAATACCAATAAAGAGGTTAGAGCTATTAAAGGTGACAGACAAACATTAGAAAGAAATAAAAATACTGTTGAGAGATTGCTAGATTGGTGGCAAGTTACACCAGAAGCGGTGACAATAACAAAGACAGATAACTCTTATAGATTAGATATAAATGCTAATCTTTTAAATATGCAAGATGTTATAACAGAAACATCAGATGTAACACACCTGCAAGATATACTTCAACATTTAACAAGATTATTTCCTGATGTACAGATACAAGTATTAAGTCAAAAAGATGCAAAAAAACTTTATGATGCTTTACCTCAATTTACATCTGAGTTTCAAAAGCCGGTAGACTTTAAAGATGTAAAAAGTTTTTATGTAGATGGTCAAGCTGTATTAGTTGAAGGTAGAGTAACTTCAGAAACAGCAATAGAAGAGGTGTTACACCCTTTTGTTAATGCTTTATACGCAGATAAGTCAGAGTTGTTTAGAAGATTAAAGACAGAATCAGAACGTTCTTTTCCTAAATTGGCTCAAGAAATAGCTGGTGCATATACAAAAACTAAAGGTTTTGATAACATTGATAGAGATAAAGAGTTAGTTACACAGGCAATGGCTAGACACTTTAAGAGAGAGTATGAACAAAATCCTACAGAAAGTTTTAGATCTAAGATTAGAGAGTTTATGAGATGGTTAATGGATGTCTTTAGTGATCTTAGCAAGTGGGTGGTAGGTAAAGACTTATCATTAGCACCAGGTATGATAGACAACGCTAACAACTTGACAAGTCTTTCTAAAATTTTAAATACAGGTGATTTAAAATTTAGTGTTGATAGAGCTATAAGAGAAGATAGAAAAGTTAGATTTAGTTTAACACCTAGATTTAAAAAGATATATAATAAAATAAAAGGTAAGGCTACATCAAAAAAACAAATTACTAGACTTGATGATCTTTACAATGTAAGTATTAAAAGTGAAAAACCTATAGATGATTTTACTGTTTCTATGACAAAAAAGAAGAATCATCCTTTAGTAATATTAAATAAAAAAACACATAAGTATATTAGTGTAGAAAATGTTACTGATCCATTTACAAGTGTAACCACAAAAATTGGAGGGCTTAGTTCTAAAAGTTATTCTATTAAAAAGGGAGATACTGTATCAAGTATTGCTAAAGACTTAGGTACTACAGTAAAAAAGATTAAAGAATTAAACCCACCATCTGATAACTTAAACACACTTACAAAAGCAAATGGGCAAGCTATAAAAGAAATATATGTACCACAAGAAGATTTTCAAACTAATATGGATATTGGTAATGATTTTGATAATATAGTAAGTGCTATTGTATTAGATGAAGGAATAGATAGTGTGGATTTAAAAGTTGTTAGCAAGGAAGTTGCAGAAGATTTCTATACAAGAATGAAAAAAGATCTTGCAATACTAACAAGAAATGGTGGTATCCTTATACCTCAAGTTGTAGTATCAGATAAATTTAATCAGATTGCAGGAACTATAGATTTATTATACATGGATGAGGATGGTAGTTTAGAGATTATAGATATTAAAACAAGTAAAGATGCTTTAAATACTATTGTTAATGGTAAATTAAAGTACGAACAAGCATATTATCCTGTTAGTTATGGTAGTATATTTTATGATCCTAACAAGTCTCATGATGATCAGCAGAAGTTTACTAAAGAGCAAATGCAAGCTTTACAGGTAAACTCTTATGCACAAATATTAAGGAATCAAGATTATGATGTTGATTCTACTTTTACTTTTCATGTGCATACTCCTGTTACAGGTAAAGGTAAAAATCAAAAGTATACACAGAAATTTATCATTGAAGGTCTTAGGTCACAAGTTGAAACTGCAGATGTTCTTATTGGTGATCCAGCTAATAATAACTTTGCTTCTGAGATGATGGTAAAAGATATGTCTGATCCTACAGCTGGTAATAAACTATTTACTTTAGATAAACAAACAGGAGAGAATGAAATAGAAATTGATGAGTCTGAGATAGATGCAGTAGCAGAAAATGTTACTTCTAAAATGATGTCAACAGAATCTGTGCTTGAGCAAATAACAGATTTTAAGGTTGCAATGTCTACAAGAAAGGAAAATTATCAAAGGGTAAAAAATCAAATTGTTTACTTTAAAGATGGTAAAGATGTTGTTCAAGAAATTGATAGGACTTTAGCAATTATAGATGCTGGTGTTGAAGATGGTAATGTAATACCTTTGTTTGAAGAAATTGTAAAACAATCAACACAAGAGTTAGATGATTTTATTGAGTATGTTAATAACCCTGACAGTTATCTACAAGATCCTAATTATATATCTAAAGTTTTAAACTATTCAAAGATGGTAAATACTTATGAAAGTTTATCAGAAGTTGAGAAAGTAAAAGGTTTAACAAAAGCACAGCTTCAACTTATAGCAGAACTTAGAGAAAGAATATATACAATTAATGGTAAAAGAGATGGTTTAGGAAATATAATAGAAGGTAAAGAAGGTTTAATAAATACTGCTATAGATAATTTTGCTAAACAGTTTATTAAAGATAATTCTAAAAGAGATTTTACACAAGAAGATTTAGAAGACATACTAAGATGGGGTACGGATATTGGTATGATAGAATATCAAACAGGTACGTTAGCTACATCAAGTGATACTATTCTAGCTTTAATGGATAAAGTATTTAAAAGAAAAAGACAAGAGGTGCTGGATAGAGTAGAGGAAAGGAATTCAGAAGTTAGAAGGTTAGCTTCAAGAATAGAAAAACTATCACCTGGTAGAAAAGCTAACTTTGATTTTATGATTGTTCTTGATGAAAACGGTGTTCCTACAGGAAATTATGTAAAGAAAATTGGTAGGAAATATGTAGAAATGAAACAGGAAAGAACTGATAAACTTAAAAATTCTGATGGTGATCCTTTAGAATATGTAGTAAAGCAAAAACTAACACCTGAAGAAATAGCTTATAATAAAAAGTTATATAAGGATAGACAAGAGTATAGAAGTTTTATGCAAGGTGAAAGAATTATAGATGGTAAAATAGAAGAGGGTAAGTATCACAGATACACTGAAGAGTTTAAAAAAGAAAGATCAAAGTTTATGTTTTTTGATGGCCAGCAATGGCAGAAGAGAGACAGAGTGCCTTTAAATGAATACTTAGAATTTAGAACTAAGTATTATAACCCTTCTAGTTTTTTTGTACCAATAAATGATCAAGATGGATTTACAGGATATTTAAAACCAAGAAGGCAAGGTTGGTTTCCTAAGTCTGAATATCTTGAAGTTAGAGAACAAAGTTCATCTGATTCAGGATCAATAAACTTTTTAGATCCAAAGTATCAAAAGATTATGAATCCTACTAATGCATTACAAGAAGCTCAAAAGGAATTTTATGAAATGTATATTAAGTATTTTGAACAAGACTTGCTTAAAAAACTTCCTATGCGTGTTGTACAACAAATGCATGGTAGACTACCACTTATAAAAGATACACAGTTTCAGCAACTTAAAAATGCTCCTAACATGATGTCTGAGTTATGGGCTAAAGTTAAGGGTGTTCCGCGTGGTATATATGATTTCTTTGCAACTAAAACTCAAAAGTCAAGAGTGGTTTTGACTGATGAGTATGGTAACTTTACAAGTACTCTTCCAATATTTTATACAGGTAAAATTCAAACTGAACAAGATCTTCAACAAATATCTGATAAAATAAAAGTTAAAGAAGATGAAATAATTAAAGCTAATGGTGATCCAAAAACAACACAACTAGCTATAGAGAAATTAAAACAACAACTTGAAGATTTAAAAGGTAAAAGAAGAAGAATGCAAAATAGACCTGAAGCAACTGAACTTAGTAGAGATCTTGCTGATAGTTTAATAAGGTTTAGTGCAATGGCTGAAAATTATGAAATCATGTCAGGGGTAGAAGATACTCTTAGTTCATTAATAAAAGTATTAGAAAGAAGAACATATGATCCAGCAACAGGTGATGATCTTAAAACTTTTAAAGACGGTGTAATGGAAAAAGCTGGACTAAAGGGTAGCTCAGGATTAGAAACTCCTTTGATTGTTAGAAGAGCAAAGAAATGGATGAAGATGGTATTTTATGATGATGATCAAAAAACAGAAAATGTATTTGAAAAGATATCTAGAGGTTTGATTAGTTATACATCCTTGACATATGTTGGTCTTAACCCTTGGGGTAATTTAAACAACTATGCTATTGGTAGAATAAATAATTTAGTAGAGACAGCTGGTGCAAGATGGTATGATAGAAAAGCTGCTGCAAGAGCAACAAAAGAATTCAATCAAAGAATGATACCAGACTTTATGAAAAGAATGGGAGGTAGAACTTTTCTTAATGATGCAATGGGGGTAAGTCCAGGGCAATATGAAAAGTATAAACCTGGTAGTAAGTATGAAGCTCTTGTAGAATTGTTTAGAATGATGGATGATAAAGCAGATATACGAGAACAAAACAAAACTGCTGGTAAAGAAAGCCCGTTAAGAAAAGCTATGAGCTGGGGGTATATGCTACAGGATGCTGCTGAGTATAATGTACAAACTAAAGTGGGTATGTCTATACTGATGTCTACTAAAATATTTAAAAGCGGTGATCCAGATGGAAGTAAGAGTGCAATATCTCTTTTTGATGCTTATGAGTACAACCAAGAAACAGGTAAACTATCTCTACAAGAAGGGTATGATACAGTAATAGACTTTCAAACAGGCAAGCAACAAAAGATGTCTGATAAAGCAAGATATGATATTAGACAATACATACGTGAGGTTAACATACATATACATGGTAACTATGCTTATGAAGATAGAATGGTATTGCAGTCTAGTGCGCTTGGACAATTAGCCGCACAGTTTCATAAATGGATTGCCCCAGCTGTTAAGGCTAGATATAGATCAGAATATTTTGATGAGAATCTAGGTTGGATAGAGGGTAGATATAGAACCTTTTGGAATTTTATGACTTATACTGCTAAGAATATGACAGATATTAGAACAGCAGCTAAAGATTGGAAAGATTTACAAGGGGAGAAAGCAGAGATGAAAATTAAAAATCTTCATAGGGTTGCTGGTGAGTTAATGTTATTTATGATGACAGTAATGTTAAGACAAATGTTTGCTGCTATGTGGGATGATGCAGATGAAGATAAGAAAGGCACAATGAAAAGATTTCAAAATGCTTTTATGTATCAAATGGATAGACAAAGAAGAGAGCTTCTCCAGTTTGTAAATCCTAGAGATGCATTTATGTTAATGAAGTCTCCAATTAGTTCTGTAAGAATGATGAAAGAAATGTCTGAAGCATTGATGACCGGTGTACAAACACCTTTTATTATTGGATCATATAAACTACGTGGTGAAGGAGATGTTGAATTAGATAAAAGAATATACTATCAAAGAGGTGCTAAGAAAGGAGATCTTAAACTTTATAAAGAATTCTATGATGCATTCCCAGGTCTTTATGCTCTTAACAGATGGATGTCATATGATAATGTAAAAAACTTCTGGGTGGGGGATTAATTCACAATTCCTTAACTTTCCTTTAACATTAGAGTTGTATATTATTAGTATGAGAATAAATGTTACTAATTATATATATGTGCTAATAATAGCTACTGCTTTTGTTTTTGGTCTTTTGATTTAAAAGGGCAATGTCTACAACCACTATCACAGCAGTATCCTCTTTTTAGATGATATGCTACGGTCATAACCATATTACCGTCTTTATCTTTGTAAAAGTATGGATTAAATTCACTTGACTTCACAAGCACCACCAGCACATGCTAGCTCTCCCATTAGATTAGTTTCATCATCATCTTCCACAACTTTAGAAAGATCTATATCCATTAATGATGTAACCATTGTATTAAACTTATGTTCATCTATATCTTCAAATGGAGCTTGAGTGTAGGTACCACCATCATAAGGTAGCACAGCCAGCCCATTATAATGATCTCTATTATTCCACATCCATTCACCCGCATCATTCCAGTCTTCATCTTTTAAACTAATAGTAGCAGAAACATTATGACTGTTAGATCCAGTTCTATGACCAGGCTTTACCCATTCAGTTGCAACTTTCTTTACTCTTTCTAATAATTGAAAAGCAGATTCAGTTCTTAGTATAGATCCTCCTGGTGCTTTTTGAGGTATACTTATTACAGCAGTATCATGACCACGGAACACACAGTCTTCTACAAGATCAGGATGATTTTCAGCAAGATATCCATATATAGATTCATTTTTACCTACACGTATTCTTCTAACATAATAGTCATTATGCCAAGCATGAATACCAGAACTAGTACCTAATGTTAATGATGTTGTACCAGCAGGTTTTACTGTTGT
>CEQK01017883.1_pt1 | contig 15215 bp, 27 predicted proteins | sample 531051 | NCBI WGS metagenome assembly CEQK01 (sample SAMEA2621229, study PRJEB7988) | marine metagenome | biome: marine biome (ENVO:00000447); feature: deep chlorophyll maximum layer (ENVO:xxxxxxxx); material: "saline water (ENVO:00002010), including plankton (ENVO:xxxxxxxx)" | depth 150 m
GTCAAGAATGACAATAGCTTTGAATATTCTTCTGAAGAAGAGTAGCTCATAATAGTAGATTAGGTAGTAAGTTTCGGCTTACTACCTTCTCTATTTTCTCAACATATGTTATCAGTAAGCACTGATATCATATATCTTAAGTGTTTCGAAAATATAAAAATAGAAAGGAAAAAACATGAAATTTGAAACTAATACTAATTCAGCTGGAGCAATTCTAGATTACATGCCGACGATAATGAGAGACGACATGATAAAAGATTTAGTTATAATACCAGAACACGATGATACAAAGCATCATGGGGGAGCTAAATTTGTTTTACATGCAAATGGAAAAAGTGCAACCTGGGAAATAATACATAATTTCAATGATTACTTTGATATTAAAGTTATAGATAACGATACTAAACAAGTTATAGAAGATAAAGATATAGACGCAAATGTATTAATTACTGCATTTACTGATATATTAGACGGACATTTTGAAAGTATTGTAACTACTATAAAAGAAGAAATATCAGTTGAAAATATTGTAACTACTATAAAAGAAGAACTATCAGAAAACGATAAAGATTTCTTTAATGAAAGTCAATTATAAATAAGGAGAAACAATGGCATCTCAAAGAGATAGATATATGTATGAGCAACATGAAGTTAATCTACATGTATTGGAAGGTATCAAAAATCTAGCAAACGGAGTAGAGGCATTACATAAAATGCTTATAACTCTTACTGAGTTAGTACTAGGCATAGATGATATCGAAAAAATTCTAAACGAAGAGGAATAAATTCTCTGGAGTGAAAGGATACACTAACTAGCGATAGTTAGTGTGTAGCATATTAATTGCTGACACAATTAAAAGAAAAGAGCTTAGCATAGCGTGCTATATTAAGCGACAGACTTAGTATGTTACACACTACCTATTATATCACAAAAGAGCCTACTAATTAACATGTTATTAGGAACGCTAAAATATAAGGTTAATGTCGTAATAAATTGCAAGTCCTTATAAGCTCAGTGATACAGTAGGTAGCTTATAGGATATAGCAGGAGCTATGTGTACACGAGAATGATAGATAAACGAGAGTCTGCTATCACTGTTGTATCTTACAAGCTATTTATAAAAATAGTTAGAAAAGAAAGGAAAAAATGAAATCTGAACTTAAATTCGATTTAGATGAAAATCTAGAAATGCTTAATAGAGAAGATTTAATAGGAGTTATTAAATGGACACTAAACGACTTAGATAGTTGGAGCAATGCACAAAAAGCAACTGAACAAGTTGCAGGATTTGCATCAATGCTATACGAAGCTATAGAATACCAAATAAGTAAAGCTGTACATAGACATAATAGAAGCGAGGAACAATAATGGAAGAAGTTTTATCAGAACATATTGTTAGTTATTTACATTGTAAATTATGTGTTGAAGAACGACCAAGCGGAACTTCGCCTCGTGATTATATAAATATAGAAATAGCTATAAATTTAGACAATCAAATGTTATTAGGTTGTGTAAGACACGGCGAACATGTAGGAGCTTTTACACTCAAAGAAGATTATACTCCTGAACTCATAGGACAAGGTTGTGATTGTCATGAATGACGGAGTATCTTATACATCTGACGGTTCAATTGTACATAATTCATGGCTAGAAGAGGAAGAATGATGAAAACATTTAATATCTATGAGATTAGCAAAGAAGATATTTGTTGCACAATAGGTGTAGATTATCCACCATACGCATTACCAATAGAATGCGATTGTGAGAAATAATGGAAACTATTTATTACTATACAAATGAAGACTGGGCTAATTTAGAACTATTTGAAAAGCGTAGAGGAAAGTTAGAGGAAGAATAATGGAATTGTATGAAATTGAAATGATTGAATTTATTAAGCACATTAAAAGTAAATTTGATAGAGAGATAGAAATAAAAGTGATTGATATAAATGACAATCAAGTTTTTCATTATGCAGAGGAGAAATAATGGCTAGATATAAAGTTGAATTTGAAAAGCCACCTGTTATGTATATAAAAAGTAATACAAATAAAGCATTAAGAAACGAAGTAATTGAGGCTTGGGTTAGTTATTCAGGGTATGACTTGCCTGATTATACAGTTACAGAAGTACAAGAGGAGGAATAATGAAAGAGTATATAGACAAAGAGTATTTAGAAGATGTTCTAGGAAAGAGCAACCCAAACAACCCAAGTATTATAGAACCTGCTGTTCCACCTAAAGCACATTCAATGAGAGAAGGAGTAGGAATAAGAGGTTCAAAACCTACTTTGTTAACAGATGATAAAGTAGAAATATTATTATCAAAACCTAATACATGGTTCTTAATAGGTGCGAACAAAGAGTTTAAGGCAGGAGGACAATCAGTAAGTAACATTAAGAAAATGACTCAAGCAAATATTCGCCATCTCTCTGGCATGGGAGAGTTTGATATAGTACAAAGAAAAACTGAAGAGGGTCTAGTCGGTATATATTGTAGATGGTTACCACACTCAAACGAGGAAGAAGAATGACATTTTATAAAGAGTTTCAACTTAAATGTAATTGTGAAAAGAAAAAAGATTTAAGATGGGATAGTATAAATTCTTTTTACTTTTGTGATGAATGTAATAAATCATTTAATGAAGATGATTTTAACAACCATCTATAACTGTTATAATAGTGCTATCTATAAGTAAGAACTAGTTAACTGCCCTGTGAACTAGTCACTGAAAATAGATAGCACGCAGCATATAGGTTCTTGTATATTGATGAAAAAAATACAAGTGGGTTAATGGAACTTCCCTTATAAAATTTATATGTTGCGTGCTATTTATTTAATTAATAGCATGGGGGTGTCCAGGTATGCATAGATTTGTTAATCCCTTTTCAAATCTATATACGGGGGTTCGATTCCCCCCACCTCCACAGTTTCTTATAGAAAGGAGAAATATGAATAAGGAAGATAAACAAAGCGAACTACATGAATTGATTAATGTTAGTCCGAGGAACTTAAGAACATACTACGTTACACTTGTATGGTTTACTGAAGATACAATGAATAATCTATTCAAAGGTCAAACAGTAGATTTTCCAGATGATACTGAATTAGTATCTACAAAATACGAAGTAGAGGCTATGACTATTATGGACGCAATAAGCCAAGCTAAATTAATAGATTCAGCTAGAAAGATGGAAGTATTAACTGGTTTTCATCAGGTAATTAATATGGCATCAGAAGAAGATAAACTAGATAGATACGATTATGAAACAGTTGAGAGTTTCAGGGAGTATTTAATAGACCAAGGTGCATTTACAGACTTCTTCTTTAATGACCCAACTTCAATCTCTGCATATCTAAAAGATAACGAAGTTACTGTTAGAGATAAAGTTATTAATAACGTTATGGAAGACGCAGATAGTATAGGAGATAATGTAGAAAATTGGTTAAACAATCATGACAATAAAGAAGACAAAGATAGTTAGAGCTATACCACCATTAGCTGGTGTTAATAGAAGTGGTAAACAACCAACAATATTAACTGATAATAAAGTAAAAACTTTATTATCTACACCAACAGAATGGTACATAATAGCTACAACAGACAATTGGATATCAGGTGTCAAATCCAATATAGAAAATATGACACAAACAAACATTCGACATCTAGCTGATAAAGGTAGATTCGAAATTAAACAAAGAAAGAACGATGATGGAGAGATAGATATCTATTGTCGTTATATACCCAACGAAAGGAGCATTTAATGGATTGTTGGAAATTAGTAGCTGCAGCTATTGGAAATGCAGATAGGATATTGTTATATGGTCCTCCAGGAACTGGAAAAACATATGCAGCAGCCACAAATAATATAGGATATAACATGGACGGAGACCCTAATGTATATCAAATAACCATGACTGAAGATACAGCTTCAGCTAACTTGGAAGGTTTCTATAAACCAAGTGCAGATGGTGGTTTTGAATGGCATGATGGTATTGCTATCCAGGCATGGCGTAATGGTGGAAGGTTAGTCATTAACGAGATTGACCACGCATCTCCAGACGCAATGACATTCTTACATGCTATATTAGATGACAAAGACATTGCACAATTAACATTGAACAATGATAATAAAGAAACTGTAAAACCAGCAGAAGGATTTACTGTTATAGCTACTACAAACTCTCTACCTGAGAGCTTACCAATGGCACTTAAAGATAGGTTCCCTGTTAAGATTAATGTAGATACTGTACATCCAAAAGCCTTAGAAATATTTCCAGATAGTTGGAAAAAGATAGTTGAAGATACTTCTTTATCACAAGATACAGAAGAAAGATTATCTGTAAGAGCTTGGAGAGAATTCTTTGAACTAATAGCTAAAGGTGTAGATAAAGAGGAAGCTGGCTTATTAATATTTGGAGAAAGGTCCGATGATTTATTAGACGCAATAATGTTATCTGATGATATAGATGAATCAGATTTAATTACTGAAGAAGATGAATAAAAGATATCCATTTCCAGAAATAGTATCAGGAGAAGGTGGTTGGAAAGTATTTGAAGATACTGACCGACCACGAACTTCTAACTTATCAAAAGAAATGTATGTTCCTGTTGGAAATAAATGTATGTTATGTGGCTATTATCATGATAAACAAATAAGAAGACATGAACTTGGACACGTTAAATGGAGTCCAAAAACTATGGGTAAATTAGGAGAAGATGAATCAGAAGTAGCTGTCGAAGTTGTTGAAGAAGCAAGGATAGGTTTCTTACTTGCTCAAAAAGGTATGGGTATAAAAGACTGGGTTATGTGTCCAGATAAAGCTAAGGACTTAGCATTACAAATAATATATACAGCTAGTCAATTTCAAATAATATGTTACTTATTAGCTTCAACATGGAAAGTAGAGGAATTCTCATCGACATGGTACAAAAGAGATGAACCTGATAATCCTGAGTATTTGCAATTCCTAGATTTGTACGATGAATTAAAACCAATTTTAACAAGGTTAAGAATAGACCAAATAGATTGGTGTATATCTAAATACAAAAAATTCTATAATAGGCTAGTTAGAAAAGGTAAGAGTAGTACTGCATCTTATAATTACAAACCTAGTTATAGAAAAACTAGAGTTGTAGCTAAAGAACTAAATCTTCTTAGAGATGATTTTAGTGAACGTCCTGAACCTGAAGAGGTACTTGAAAAAGAAAGACAAAAGAAACTAGCTCAAAAAGCTAAGAATAATTCTTTTGCTAATATGTCTGAAAGTAAACCTAGATGTTCAGATAAAGATTGTGAAGACCCAGAGTGTGATGGAGATGATTATAATTCACATAAACAAGATACATTAGAAGCTTCATTACAAAGAACTAAACAAGAACTCGCTGATAGAATACAGCGAGCAGGTTCTAGGGGAAAAATAAACTATTCAAACGCAGATGGTTATAAAGGTAGGTGGGGCAATATGGATATTATTGAAGGACCACGAGAGGTTAATTTACAAGGACAAATTAAACAAGGTAGAAAATATAGACCTCAAGATTATGGAACTAATCCTAAGTATATGAATAGGTGGTGCGTAGATAAGAAGGTATTTAAACAGAACCAAAGAGTATATGGTGGAACAATATTAATTGACGCATCAGGTTCAATGAATTTTTCTGGAGAAGATATTCTTGAAATTATGCAACAATTACCAGCTGTAACTATAGCTATGTATAACCATAAAAGTTTTCGTAGAAATTCTGGTACTTTAAGAATAATAGGTAAGAATGGTAAAAGAGTTACACAAGAATATCTAGAAGAACATTCTGGTGGTGGAAACTTAGTAGATGGACCAGCACTTCGATGGTTAGCTAATATGCCTCCTAAAAGAATATGGGTATCAGATATGTATGTATTTGGATTAGGAAATAATAATGAAATTAACTTATTACAAGAATGTCAACAGATTATGAAGCAAAATGGAATAACTAGATTAGCTGATATAGATGAAGTTAAAAGGTTTGCATTAGAATTAAATCGACTACAATAGGAGTAAGGAAGAGCGTCGTAAGTACTGGCAACAGTATGGGTGGTTCTCCTTTCTCACCTTAAGCGACGTTCTTTCTTCTAATCTATATTCTTTCTAAAACGTTTACACTCATTTATATTCTGCTAATATCTTTTATATGGATATAGATGATATGCTAAAAGAAGCAGAGCATGGAAAGAAAGGAAACTATGTGGAGATGCAAATAACTCCAGAAGCACAACCTTTCTGGATTGCTCTTAAAGACAGGGTAATTAAAGACAAAGTAAGTATGAAACCATTTGTTGTATGCAGATTGTTAGAAGAAAACTTTGGTATAAAGGTATCAGAAAGTGCTATGAGACGTTACTTAAATAGGTTAGATGATGAGTAAAAACATAGACGATATCTTGGCAGAGGCAGAAAGTAAACAAATACAAGACCTTAAAGCTGACAATATAAAGCTACTTAAGCAACTTGACAAAGCAAAGAATCGTAAAGAAGATATGATTGACGCTGTTTATGAAGCTGTATCTGTTAACTTAAAGCTTTGGGATAAGCCTAAAATCCCTAAACCAAACAGGGTAAAGAAGACAAAGAACGAAGAAATAGCTATAGCTGTACTATCTGATATACAATTAGCAAAGGTAACACCAGATTATAACTCAGAAGTAGCAGAGAAACGTGTAATAGCATACGCTAATAAGATAGTAGAGCTGACCAATATACAGCGACAAGCTCATCCTATCTCTAAAATAGCTGTATTCGGGGCTGGGGACATAATAGAGGGCGAACTTATATTCCCTGGTCAATCACACCTAATCGATAGTTCTTTGTATAAGCAAGTAACATTAGATGGTCCAAGAATAATGACACAATTCTTTGACATATTACTTGCTAACTTTAATGAAGTAGATGTTCATTGGGTAATTGGTAACCACGGACACTTAGGTGGACGTAGTAGAAAAGACTATCACCCAGATTCTAATGCTGACAGAATGTTAGGAAGCATTATGTCATTGATATATGACAAGGAAGAAAGAATAAAATGGACAATACCAGACAGTACTGGCGATAATCATTGGTTTGATATAGCTAATTTAGGTAAGAAATGTAGGTTTCTTATATGGCACGGAGACAACGTAAGAGGATTTCAAGGATTTCCTTGGTATGGATTCGGTAAAAAGCTACAAGGTTGGAAGACATTAGCAGCTAATAAGCTAATGCCTGACTTTGACTACGCAGTTTGTGGTCATTTTCATACTCCAACTACTATGTATATCAATGATATAAGGCTTTGGGCTAATGGAAGTACTGAAAGTTATAATACATATGCATTAGAACAGCTAGCTAGCATGGGAAGACCATGCCAATGGTTGTTGTTTTGTAAGCCAGGTACTGGTGTAACAGCAGAATATCTGGTAAAATTAGATGATGTATAGAACAATTGGATAGGATATGTCAATTAACTATGACAAGAATCTTATTGCAATAGAATACTATGGAGATAAAGTTTATCTAGTGTACGAATATAAAGGCGAAACCTTTAAGAAAGTACTAGTTAGAGGAACTCATCGCATAGAGACATTGTCAAGAAGATAACGGACAGATTTTTTCCCCCTTCGGGATTGGATTATCTGTCCTACTAATAGATTAGAATATGAAGAGGAGATATTATGAATGAAAAATTCAAGAAATTGTTAGCTCCATTTCCAAAGGAGTTAGTTCGAAAAGCTCCAGCTGGAAAGTTTGGAGACTATGTACCTCACGCACATTATGTAGAAAGACTACGTGATAGTGGGGTTGTATATAGCTGGGAATGTGAACCTATTCTTGGTAAACATGAAGGCGAATCAAGAATAGTGGGTGCTAAAGGTACTATAACCATAGAAGGTATGGGAACATACCAAGGATTTGGAGATATAGATACCTTTAAGTTAAACAATAAAAAGTTTAACGATGGTACTAATCTAAAAGACGCTGAATCAGACGCATTCAAAAGAGCATGCATGAGATTCGGATTAGGAGTAGAACTCTGGTCTGGTAGCAAACAATCAGAAGAAGAGGCTACAGTTTCTGCAGCATTAGATGGTAACGGTAAAACAATCGATGATTATTCAGACGATGAAGCACCATTCTAATGAGTAATAAAGAAACATTAACTAATCTTGTTCTTAAGATGGTGGAAGGCTTATCTAAAGAACATATAGATAAAGTAATTGGAACAGCTAATAAGTACGCAACATTCAAAAACTATCCAACGGATAAAGATAGTTGGAATGATAAACAAGTAGATTCTTTCTTAAATTGTATAGAAAGAACTTTAGAAATAGGAGTAGAACATGAACAACAAGACTTATTCACAAAGGTCTCTGCTATAATGGGAGAAGTAAATGATATTACTCCTGGCGTAGAAAATGCTGGCAGTATTGTAGATAAGGTGGTAGAGAAAGTGGAACAACAGAATAAGTATCGTGAGGATTTAACATGTCCTTGGTGTAAATCAAAGGTATACGACAATCGGAACAATAAAAAGTCCGAAAGAAGTCCTGACTTTGTATGTTCAACTAATGACCCTGCTGTTTGTGGCGGACATACTGGAAAGTGGCGTAAATCGTGGTGGCTTAATTCTTCTGATATTCCAGAAGAGTGGGGGATTTGATAGATAGACGCTGTAAACAGTGTAAAAGTCCATTAAGTAAATGGACATCAACAGACAAAAAGAAAGGTATTGCATGTTTGAACATGGGTTGTCCAAAATATGCAATCATTATTAAAAGAAAGAGAGTAACAAAAAATGATAGTTAATACATTTAGAGGAAAGAAAATTCCTAGTCATGTTAAAAACAAGACACAACTAATTAAATATGTACTAATTACTGAAAGAGAAGAAGAACCTATTAGTAATGGAGAGTTTGTATTTGATTTATTATGTACGAGATTTGGTGGAGTACTTCACGACTTAAGAGCAGAAGGTTGGGATATATGTACATTACCTGCAAAACAAAAAGGTCATTTCTTGTACTACTTAATTAGTAAACCTGATGATAATAAGATGACTAAAAGACGTGGTAATAATAGACACAACAAAAGAGAAAAGTTAGCTAAGAACTAATGTTTGGGATACTAGTTAGCTGTGTTTTAATAGTGCCGCCTACTACTAATGACATAGCTAACTATATCCAGTGTTTAGATACACGATATAAAGTAGAGCAAGTAAAAGAATGGGAGCCTTTAGTTAGTAAATATTTTAAGGAAGAAGATACAATCAAAGCCTTGAAAATAATTTATTGCGAAAGCCGAGGTAAGTCATGGGCTGTTGGTAAGAATAGAAACGGTACACGTGATGTCGGTCTTTGGCAATTTAATGACGATACATGGTTATGGTTAACTCCGAAACTAAAAATAAAAACTAATAGATACAATCCTGAAGAATCGACTGCAGTAGCTGCGTGGCTAGTCTATAATGATGGTTGGTACCATTGGAATAGCAGCAAGCACTGCTGGAAAGGACATCATGAAAGATAAAGAGAAAGAAAATACACCAGAAAATATATTTAACCAGCCTATGTTATTAAGAAACTGGGCAGTAAATCTTATAGGTGTATTAGGTAATCCTACATTACAACAAGTACCTAATGTAGAGAAAGTTGATGAGTTAATAACTCAATTTGTACATGATTACAACACACAATGGGAAGAAGTGCATCAAAAAAATGAAGAGGAGTAAAAATGCAATCAACAATACATACAAATGGCGTTAATACACGATTTGTACCTAGAAGTGTAAGAAATGCGACTGTAGCAACTTACGATACAACTGATGAAGATAGAAGAAAAGAGATGGAGCAATCTTTATTATACGATAATACAGACAAACTTAGTGAATTTGGGGGCAAGCGTTTTCTAGGCTTGACACCAAAGGGTAAAGAAGTCTTTGCCAAATATGTTGTAAATAGAGATGACTTAAGTATGACAGTACTATTTACACATTCACCATCTATTCTTCTCAAGGAAGGGTCGTTGTTAGCTAATGACCACTATAGTTGGGGACTACATGAACAAATGAATAAGACTGGCTTGTTTATGGTACGTAAATTAAAGAAGTCAAGACCACAAGAAGTGAGAATACAAACTTTAAGATGGATAAAAAGACTTCAATTGTTAACTGAAGTAAAATACTTCAAAGCATTCAACAAAAATAAAGTTACATATAACTTTGTAAGAAGTGTAGGAAGTATGATACATCATGGATTTGGAGAAGGAAATACTAAACCAGACTTGTCAAGTATAGCTGAAGTATGGAAATGGCCTAAGAATGGACCATACTTTAATCCTGAAGAAGCTTGGTCATATCCTGATGAGTTATAAACCATTACCAACTTATCTTAAAATAAAATCATCAAAAATAAATGGACAAGGACTCTTTACTGAAAAAGACATAAAAAAATCTAAAGTATTGGGTATTACTCATGTCAAAAATACAAGTAAAGCTTTCGAGAATGGTGTAATTAGAACACCTTTAGGAGGCTTTATTAATCATAGCGATGAACCTAATTGCAAACTATACGAAACAGACATGAGTTTCTATTTATCTACAACAAAAGATATCAAACAAGGAGACGAACTTACAGTTACCTATGAATGGTATTATGTTTAGTATCTACGTTTCTTTTTTACTTTATATGCTTTCTTCTTACCTTTTTTAGTAATTGGCATTAGTAATCAACTCCGTATTTACCTGTTTTATTAACACTTAAGTCTAAATAATGTTTACCAGTAAATCCATGTTTCTTTTGAGATTTTGAATACCATGATTTATCATGACTACTTTTAATACCCTTACCTATATTTTTCTTTAGTTCTCTTCCTGCCCAAAATATAACATTATCAGGTCTTTTTTTACCCGATAAATCTTTATAATCTTTTACTATACTTTTTTTATTAATTGGTTGTGTCCCCTGTTCAAAAGAACCAGCTGTATCCCACATTTTTTTTGCTTCACTTCTTAATTGGTCACGAACAATCCAAGGATTTGATTGATGTGAAGATACCCAATCATACATCTTTCTTCCCTTTAAATCATATTGTAAAGATTGTTCATATTTCTTAGTAGCTAAAATCTCATGCTGATGAGTTCTACGTACCATTTCATTACGACCTAATCCTTGAGTAGTAGCATCAAATGGTTGCTTTTGTCCTTTATATCTTTTAGCCACTAGTAATCAACTCCATACTTTCCTGATGTACCTGGTTGAAACTTTGCTTCCTCTTTTAGTTTAAGAACAGCTCCTGGATTTTCTTCATGCCATTGTTGAGCCCATTTTATAGCATCATATGCAGCCCATGCAGTACCTACTCCAGATAATCCAGTACCAACTTTACCTACTGCTTTTAATACAGGTTTAGCTTTTCTAACCATTTTAGCTACCTCAGGTGTACCTCTACTTGTAATAGCTTGTCCTAACCTACTACCTTGAGGTACATGTTGTGTACCTATCCATTTTTTTCTCCATTTAGTGTCTGGATACGGCAGTTCATTTGTAGCTACAAATGCCCAATCTTTATGCACAGATACTACAGGTCTTTTAAGCGAACCTAAATGACCACCTATTGGTCTACCAGGTTTTAATTCAGGATATTTTTTACCCCCACCAATCACAACATTAGTAAATTTATATTTAGATTTTATTCTTGGTTTTGCTGGTATTTTACCATGTTTTGCATCTATTGCTCGATATTCAGCAAGAGCCCAAGGGGTCACACCTCGTATACCCCGTATTTTATAACCACCCATTATATCCGCATAAGCATCAAGTCTTTTCCAGTAATCACCAATTTGCTTAATAGTTGCAGAACCTTGTTCCTTAAATATTAAAGACTTACCACCAACAAGTTTATGCCCAAGAGTCCCCTGTTTAAAGTTAAAAGTAGTTGCCCTTAATCCTTTAGGATTACCTGCTTCTTTAATCATATCAACACTTCTAACCCATGTTTTTCCAAAAGTTTTAGAACCAGTCTTAAATGCATAAGAACCTCCATGCGGCATTCTAGAATACGGTTTTGGACGTTTTGTAATTTTATCAACTACATCAAAATAACTAGAAGTACGTGACGCAGCTGTACCACTAGCTATTAAACCAGCTTGTTTTTTCTTATTCTTTTTCTTCTTAGGTGGGTCAGCTTTAGCCATTATTCCTACTTACTAATTTGTTTTTTGGCGTACGCTTTTATCACGGCAAGAGCAGCTGCTCCTCCAGATAACAACGCAAGCTGAACGACTTCTGCATCAACACCGACTAATGGTGCGATAGTCAAGGAAGCAATAAACGCCTCCAAGAAAGTCCATATGACACGTTCTAACATGTCTTTAAGTTCATCACTCATTTTATAACTCCATGCTTCATTCCAAGGGGTCCACACCACATCCTTCTTGAATGTCCCATCAGAGTTTCTTGTTCTTTTAAACTTCTCTAACATAGTATACTATTTTTTAAGTCCACTTCCACCACCAGAAACAATTCTTGATAAACCAGCCATACCTGCAATGGCACCTTTAATATTAATTTCAAAGTCTTTTGGTTTAGGAAGTTCTATATCTGCTACTTTATAATTTTCTCCACCATAATGAGTACCTGCTTTTTTTCTTTCTGCATATGTTTGAAATATAGGTGACCCAGTTTCTGTTTTAAGTTCTCCTACTTTAACATCTTCAAAAGTTTTTTCAAATTGAGCTCTTGCTATAGCTTCTCTTTCAATATCTTTAAATCTAGCAAAAGTAGTCTGCCATTTAACATCACTCATATCAGGACGTTTTAAACCACTTTCATCTACAATAAATTTATAACCTCTTTTTTCAGCATGTGACATATCTTCTAAAAGTTTTATATGTTCATCAGCTCCTGGTCCTAATAAACTTTTTGCTTGTCTAGTATAATCATCTAAATTATAAGGAATCTTTTCTATTTCTGTACCACCACTAATTTGAGTTACTACTTCAGGACGAAATACTCTTCCCAATAGTTGAGCATCTTTAGCACCTGCTCCATGTATATAACCTTTACCTAATTCTTGAGATTCTCCATATTGAATATCTGCTTGTCCTCCAGTCCTTCCTAAATTAGTATGTACTCTCTCTGCACTAGTTCTTTCTTCAATAGATAACCTAGTCCCATGCATGTGACCTATAGCTCTATATACATCCAAATCTCTTCCTGGATTAGCACCTTTTGGAAAATCTGTTGAACCTTGTTCATATACAGAATAATCATATTTATAATCTTGTATAATTTGAGCCATTGCTTTCCCTTCTTTCTTTTTGATTGTAAAATAATCAGCAACACCGCTTAATTTATTTACATCGGGAGAGTTGTAATCTTTTATAATTCCTTGTCGTAAAGCAAAACTTCTTATTTCTCTTTCAGTAGTCAAATCAATAACGACATTTTTATCTGTTGGAGATATTCCACTTAGTTTATTTATTTCTTCAATAGTTGAATGTTTAACTTCTTTTAATATTTTTAATTCTTTTTGTATTGCTTTTGCAGTACCAGCATCAACTCTTGTACCTTTACTTGAACCCTTAAAATCACTTATACCAGATTTGTATTCCTCCATACCTACACCTCCAGCTTCATAAAAACCTTCTCTAAAAGATTTCCCTCCACCTACAATTGACTCACGAAGTTCTATAGCTTCATCAAGTTGGGATAAATTAATTTCTTTATAAGTGGTATCGCCAGGACTTACTAAGTTATGTACTTTCTTAAGGTCACTATCACTAACTTTTACATATTTTGAATATTCTGGACTCGCAGGTCTGTCATCTCCAGTAAATTGTTTACTAGGCATACCCTCTCTTTCATAATCTGGAAGCACATCACCACCTTCTCCAACTGCTTTTTCCAGAGCTCTTAGTTTTTCCTCGTTAGATTGAGTATATTTATGTTCATCTGATTCTGGTAAAAAGTCTTTGTCATCAAACCCAAACTTTCTACTTTTTGTAAATTGTACATATTTTGGCATATTAAAAAAATCTCCTACCAGATAGTTTACCATCTATTGCAATAATTTTTCCACTAATATCGCTTAACTTTTCTAATATGTCATTAGTATTTATACTGCTATTGTCACTAGTATTAATATCTCCATCGTAATCTATATATGTCACTTCTACATGTCCATTCTCTATGGCAGCAGCTACATAAGGATAAACAGCTTTATATGCATTAACAGATGAGCCTACAAAACCATCCTTTTGTACAAGATTACTTGTTTGAGAGTCTCCTAGCAGCAAACAACCTGCCGTCGATTCATCGGTATTGCCTGTATGCCATAGTATATACTCAAATCCTGGTACATCCATAACCCATATCATACCTTTGTGCATATTTCCATATTTAGCTGTATATTTATTATGAAATCCACCAGAAGTTCTTAACGACAATGTATAAGTTCCTGGGGGTATTCTAGTTTCTCCATATACTTTTACATCTCTCTGTTCATCTTCAAGTGTATAACAAAGAAATTTACGCTGTCCATTAGTAACATCAAATAGTATTCCTGATGTTGAATCATGTTGGCTACTTATTCTTAATACTTCTAATTCCATTATTCCTCCAATATATATTTTATTATCTTACCAAATATTAATCCTACCACACCGAATAGAGCTATAGCTAAAATTTCCACTACTATTCACCTCCAATACAAGTCGGACACAAAAAACTTTTATCGTAGTCTTGCCAATATGGTGTAAGACATTTCTCGCAGTAAGCAGTTAGGATATATTCTGACATTAACTATTACTCTCTAACCAGTCCAAACGATTGTCGAAATCGTCAAACTTCCACCATTTTTCACCCCATTGTGTCTCTAATATCAATACTCTATCTTTAAGTTGGTCAAACTCCCATTCATCTATACCACTTCCATCGCCTGTGTCTGCATACTGATTAGCTTCTAAGTATGTAACTCGTTCTGATAAATATTCCAAGTCATACATTTTTTGTTGTAAGTCGGCATAGTTCTCTTCTAATAATAAAACTCTTTCTGATAGATATTCATTCTCATAGTTAGCTGATTCAAGTTGATATACCTTTTCATATAGAATTGCTATGTCATTTGAAACCATAGTTGATTCTTGTAGCTGATAGAATTGTTCTTCAAGATAATACATTCTCTCATCTACGGATAGAATTGAATC
>CEQK01076597.1_pt1 | contig 15161 bp, 11 predicted proteins | sample 531051 | NCBI WGS metagenome assembly CEQK01 (sample SAMEA2621229, study PRJEB7988) | marine metagenome | biome: marine biome (ENVO:00000447); feature: deep chlorophyll maximum layer (ENVO:xxxxxxxx); material: "saline water (ENVO:00002010), including plankton (ENVO:xxxxxxxx)" | depth 150 m
CCAGCCGGGTCTGGCCAGCCGCTTTGTAGCCGGCACCTTCGTGCCTGGCTGGAAGACCGTGTCCGATCCGCGCGACTACGCCCTCGCCGTCTGGAAACATGCGGAGAGGTTCGGCGCGAAACTCGAACGCAAAAAAGTCACCCGCCTCGACCTCTCCGGCATGAAGCCGGTCGCTGTACTCGAAGACGGGACTGAGCTGAGTGCCGAACGCATCGTGATTGCGGCTGGTGCCTGGTCGACGCGGCTGCTCGCGGGCACGACGTCCGCCCGCATCCCACTCGATACCGAGCGTGGCTACAACACGACGCTTCCCAAGAGCGCGTTCGATCTCAAGCGGCAACTGATCTTCTCCGGCCACGGCTTCGTCATCACCCCGCTCGAAAACGGCTTGCGCGTCGGCGGCGCTGTGGAATTTGCCGGCCTGGATGCCGCACCGAACTTTGGCCGCTCGAAGATCATGCTCGACAAGGCCAGGAGCTTTCTGCCCGGACTCGACCCGACCGGCGGCGTGGAGTGGATGGGTTTCCGCCCCTCTCTCCCCGACAGTCTGCCGGTGCTTTCGCCACTCCCTGAGCGCAATGATATTCTTCTGGCCTTCGGCAATGGTCATTTGGGGCTGACCCAATCGGCGGCCATGGGACGGGTTGTCACCGACCTCGTCAGCGAGAAAAAACCATCCATCGATCTCGCCCCCTTCAGGGCTGATCGCTTCTAGGACAACTTTCGGAGTTTCCCATGGCGCGCAACACCTTCTTCTGCATCGACGGCCACACTTGCGGCAATCCGGTCCGGCTTGTTGCCGGTGGGGGTCCGCTGCTGGACGGTTCAACGATGCTGGAGCGTCGCGCCCATTTCCTTGCCGAATATGACTGGATCCGCACCGGGTTGATGTTCGAGCCGCGCGGCCACGACATGATGTCAGGCTCGATCCTCTATCCGCCGACGCGCGATGATTGCGATATCGCCATCCTCTTCATCGAGACCTCGGGTTGTCTGCCAATGTGCGGCCACGGCACGATCGGTACCGTCACAATGGCAATCGAGAACGGCCTGGTGAAGCCCAAGGAAGACGGCGTCGTCAATCTCGACACCCCCGCCGGCAAGGTGGTCGCGCGCTACGAGCGCAAAGGCCGCAAGGTGACGGAGGTCAGGCTTACCAACGTGCCAGCCTATCTCCATGCCGAAAATCTCCCTGCCCAATGTCCAGGTCTCGGGGAAGTGAAGGTCGATGTTGCCTATGGCGGCAATTTCTACGCGATCGTCGAGCCGCAGGAGAATTTCCGCGACATGGCGGACTTCACCGCCGGCGATCTCGTGCGCATGAGCCCCGCATTTCGTGCCGCGCTCAACGAAAAATACGAGTTCGTGCACCCGGAAAAATCCGACATTCGCGGGCTGAGCCATATCCTCTGGACCGGCGTTCCGACAGTCGAAGGCGCCACCGCACGCAATGCCGTTTTCTATGGCGACAAGGCGATCGACCGCTCGCCCTGCGGCACCGGCACATCGGCGCGCATGGCCCACTGGGCCGCCAAGGGAAAGCTGGCTGTCGGCGACGATTTCATCCACGAATCCGTCATCGGCTCGCTGTTCAAAGGCCGTGTCGAGGCGGAAGCGACAGTGGGCGACCAGACAGGCATCATCCCGTCAGTCGCCGGTTGGGCCGTGGAGACGGGACGCAACTCCGTCGTCATCGACGACGAGGAAGATCCCTTCGCCCACGGCTTCGTGGTGCGCTGATCCTCAGGCAAGCTGGGCGATGAAGGCGCGGATGATTTCCGAAGTCTCGACCGGCTTCTCGATGCAGGGCAGATGCGCCGCACCCGGAATCTCCTGGTAACGCGCACCGGGAATGAGCTTTGCCATTTCACCGACGATTTCCGGCGGTGTCGAACCGTCTTCGCGACCGACCACGCAGATTGCCGGAACGGTCAGCGTCTTCGCGATGTCGGTATAATCCGTCATGCCGATCGCCGCGCAGGTGGCCATGTAACCTTCCTCGGGCGTGCGCTCTAGCATGTTGCGATAACCGGTGAACTCCGGATTGTCCGGCGAGCGGAATTCCTGCGTGAACCAGCGCTCCAGGATCGTGTCGGAGATGGAGGTGATCCCCTCCTCCTCGACGGCGGCGATCCTCGCGGCCCACATGTCGGACGTGCCGATCTTGTGCGCGGTGTCGCAGAGAATAAGCGCCCGCACCAGATCCGGGCGCTTCCGGGAAAGACCCAAGGCGATCATGCCGCCGACCGAAACACCGCAGACTATGACGTTCTTGGCATCGTAGTGGTCGATCACGGCGGCCAGATCATCGACATGGTCATCCATCGTGCAGGTCTCGCCGACATCGGAAAGCCCGTGGCCGCGCTTGTCATAGGTGATGAGGCCGTATTCCCCGACGAGGCGCACGATCACGTCGCGCCAGATCCGGAAGTCGGTGCCCAGCGAATTGACGAAGACGATGGTGGGCTTGTCGGGGCTCGCGCCGATCACCTGATGGTGCAGCGTCACGCCATTGAGGCGGGCAAATTGCATGTCATTCTCCTGTCGAACGGCAGCCCCTGCGAGGACCTTGGATGCTGCCGTCATATGGGCCGCCCTCGCGAGAATGGAAGGCGGCGTTTCTGTCAGGCCATGGCCTGCTTCAGCGCGGGATAGAGCGCGCGGTAGCGGCCATAGGCCTCCTCGAATGCGCCCGTAAGCGCGGTGTCGGGTTCGATGGTCTCAGCGGTAGACGGCGCGGTGCAGACCTGAGCCGGGTCCGCCTTTTCGGCAGCGATCATGCCAAGGCGCGCAGCGCCGAAGGCAGCACCGAAATCGCCGTCAGCCGGAAGGTCCACCGGCATCCCGAGAACAGTGGCCAAGACTTCCAGCCAGTAGCGCGACTGCGATCCGCCGCCGGTGGCGGTGACGCGATCGAGCTTAGTACCGGCCTGGCCGAGGGCCTCGAGACTGTCGCGGAAGGCAAATGCCACGCCTTCAAGCACGGCGCGCGTCATCGCGTTCTGGTCCGCCTCGTGACCGAGCCCGGCAAAGGCACCGCGAATCTGTGCATCATTATGCGGCGTCCGCTCACCGGAAAGATAAGGCAGGAAGGTGACGGATCCCGGCGCCTTCACGTTTGTGCCCAGCGGCGACGTGAGCTCCGACGGACGCTTGCCGGTGATGCCGGCCAGCCAGTTCAGCGAATCCGTCGCCGAAAGGATGACACCCATCTGGTGCCAGGTCTGCGGCAGCGCGTGGCAGAAGGCATGAACGGCGCTTTCGGGGTTCGGCCGGTAGGCATCATTGGCAGCAAACAGCACGCCGGAGGTGCCAAGCGAGGCGAATGCCGCCCCATCGGTGACCGTGCCCATGCCGCAGGCCGCAGCGGCATTGTCGCCTGCACCGCCCGCGATAGGGATACCAGCCGGAAGGCCAAGCTCGCTAGCGATCTCGGGGCGCAGCGTGCCGCCCACTTCCGTGCCCTCGATCAGTGACGGCATCTGCTCGCGCTTCATCTCCGTGGCCGACAGAAGATCGTCATTCCATTCGCGCTTGCCGGTATCGAGCCAGGACGTGCCGGCGGAATCCGACATTTCCGAAATCGTCTCACCCGTCAGCCAGTAGCGAAGGTAATCCTTCGGCAAAAGCACCTTTGAAATGCGTTTGAAATTCTCTGCCTCGTTGCGCGCCATCCAGACGAGTTTCGGCGCGGTGAAACCGGGAAACACGATATTGCCGGTCAACTGGCGGAACCGCGGATCGACGTCGAGCTCGGCGGCTTCCTTGTAGCTGCGCGTATCGTTCCACAGGATGCAGGGACGGATCACCTCGCCCGAGGCGTCGATCGTGGTCGCACCGTGCATGTGGCCCGACAAGCCGATGCCCCTGATCGCTGCGACCTCCGACTTGTGCGCGGCGGCGAGCTGGGAAACGGCAGCGCGCACCGCAACGATCCAGTTGGCCGGATCCTGTTCCGACCATCCCGGATGCGGGCGCTCGACGCTCAGAGCGGCGGTTGCCGAGCCTATCACAGACTGGTTGTCGTCTATCAGAAGCGCCTTGACCGACGAGGTACCGAGATCGAGTCCGAGATACATGCATTCCCCCTACGTGTTTGTGCCTGCTGGCGATATCAGGAGCCGCGCGAGAGGTAAATAGAAGCGAGCCCCTCGCAACAGGGCCGAATACTTGACGTGCGCATGGCAATGTGGCCTAAGGCGGACCGAATTTCCCTGTTCCGGCCCGCTTTCCAAAGACCTTCATTTCCAAGGTCCGGTCGCCGGGACAGCCGCGCCAGACGCGGCCACACCGAGACCGAGTGACGTTACCATGGCACAGACCAAACCCCGGGTGCGCATTGCCCCCTCTCCCACCGGCGAACCCCATGTCGGCACCGCTTACATCGCGCTGTTCAACTATCTCTTCGCCCGCAAGAACGAAGGCACTTTCGTGCTGCGCATCGAGGACACCGATGCCACCCGTTCGACCCGCGAATACGAGGAAAAGGTTCTCGACGCGCTGAAATGGTGCGGTCTCGAATGGGACGAAGGCCCCGATGTCGGCGGCGAATATGGCCCCTACCGCCAGTCCGAGCGCAAGGACATCTACCGTCCCTATGTCGACAAGATCGTGGAAGCGGGTCACGGCTTCAAGTGCTTCTGCACGCCCGAGCGTCTCGACGAGATGCGCGCCGCCCAGCGCGCCGCCGGCAAGCCGCCGAAATATGACGGCCACTGCCTCCACCTGTCCGCCGAGGAAGTGAAGAGCCGCGTCGATGCCGGTGAACCGCATGTCGTGCGCATGAAGATCCCGGAAGAAGGCGTCTGCAAGTTCACTGACGCCGTCTATGGCGAAGTCGAGATCCCGTGGGATGCCGTCGACATGCAGGTGCTCCTCAAGGCCGACGGCATGCCGACCTACCACATGGCCAACGTCGTCGACGACCACCTGATGAAGATCACCCACGTCGCCCGTGGCGAGGAGTGGCTGGCCTCGGTTCCGAAACACATCCTGATCTACAAGTATCTCGGCCTCGAGCCGCCGGTGTTCATGCACCTGTCGCTGATGCGCAATGCCGACAAGTCGAAATTGTCGAAGCGCAAGAACCCGACCTCGATCCCGTTCTATGCAGGTCTCGGCTACCTGCCCGAAGCACTGATGAACTTTCTCGGCCTTTTCTTCATCCAGATCGCAGAGGGCGAGGAACTTCTCGACATGGACGAGTTGATCGCCCGTTTCGATACCGAGAACCTGTCCAAGGCCGGCGCGATCTTCGACATCCAGAAGCTCGACTGGCTCAATGGCCGCTGGCTGCGTGAGAAGCTTTCGGAAGAGGAATTCCTCGCCCGCGTCCGTGATTGGGCCATGCACGGCGACCGCCTCACCCAGGGCCTGCGCCTGGCCCAGTCGCGCGTCCAGAAGTTCGGCGAACTGCCAGACCTCACCGGCTTCCTGCTGAAGTCGGACCTCGGCCTAACCGCAGCGCATTTCGAGGGACTGAAGAAGATCGACCTGAACGATTGCGTGGAAATCATCAAGGAAGTCGCCCCCGCGCTCGAAGCGCTTACCGAGTGGAACGTCGAGACGATCGAGGCGGAGCTTCGCGCCGTCTCCGACAAGATGGACCGCAAGCTGCGCGTCTTCCTGCCGCCGCTCTTCGTCGCCATGAGCGGTTCGGCGCGTTCGCTGCCGCTGTTCGATTCCATGGCGATCCTAGGCCGCGCGGCCGTGCGCCAGCGCCTCAAAGCTGCACGTGAGGTCCTTGAGGCCTCGCTCGCCGCCTGATTACAGAATTGCAAGACCGGAAACGAAAACGACCATGACCGACAAAGCTCAGGAAACCGGCCTCTCGTCGAACGCCACCGAGGTGCGCGCCCAGAAGCTGGCGCAATTGCGCGAGAAGCTCGACACCGTCTATCCGGCCCATTTCCACCGGACCATCACCAACCAGGAACTGGCCGAGAAATACGCGGACATCGAGCCCGACACCGAAACGGGTGACATCGTCACCATCGCGGGCCGGATCTACTCGTCGCGCAATTCCGGCATGTTCATGGATCTGCATGATGCCTCGGGGAAGATCCAGGTCTTCACTCACAAGGACTATGCCAGCGAGGAAACCCGCGAGCTTCTGCCGTTCCTCGACCTCGGCGACATCATCGGCGTGACCGGCATGGTCCGCCGCACCAAGCGCGGCGAGCTGACTGTCAACGCCCACGAAATCACCATGCTGACGAAGTCGCTTCTGCCCATGCCGGAGAAGTGGCACGGGCTTTCCGACATTGAGCAGCGCTACCGCAAGCGCCACCTCGACATCATCGCCAACGAGGATTCCAAGCTTCGTTTCCAGCAGCGCTCGAAGATCGTCTCCGGCATTCGCCGCTTCATGGAAGATGACGGCTTCATGGAAGTCGAGACCCCGATGCTGCACTCGGTCTATGGCGGTGCGACGGCCGATCCGTTCCGCACCCACCACAACACGCTGAAGCTGGATATGTATTTGCGTATCGCGCCGGAGCTTTTCCTCAAGCGCACACTGGTATCGGGCCTGACCGACAAGGTCTTCGAGATCAACCGCAACTTCCGCAACGAAGGCGTCTCCACCCGGCACAATCCCGAGTTCACCATGCTTGAGTGCTACTGGGCCTATGCGGATTACGAAGACATCATGAAGCTCGTCGAGCGGATGTTCGAGACGCTCGCCATCTCGATCCACGGCTCCACCGACTTCACCTACGGCGACAAGGAAATCTCCTTCAAGGGTCCTTTCCGCCGCGTTCCGATGCCCGACGCCGTCAAGGAAGTCACCGGCATCGATTTCCTCGCCATGTCCACCGATGAGGAAGCCCGCGCAGCGACAAAGGCGGCCGGCTTTACGGAAGTCGAGGACGACTGGACTTGGGGCGAATGTCTGGCTTTCATCTTCGAGGAGAAGGTCGAGGAAACGCTGATCCAGCCGTCCCATGTCACCCACTTCCCGAAGGACATCTCACCCTTTGCCAAGGAAGTGCCGGGCGAGCCGCGCCTCGTCGAACGCTTCGAGACCTATTGCAATGCCTGGGAAATCGGCAATGCCTTCTCCGAGCTCAACGATCCGGAAGAACAGCGCGCCCGCATGGTCGAGCAGCTCGAGCAGGCCCATGCCCGCGGCGAAACGGCCAAGCAGCTCGATGAGGAATTCCTCGACGCGATCGATCAGGGCATGCCGCCGGCAGGTGGACTCGGCATCGGCGTCGACCGCCTGACGATGCTTTTGACCAATGCGCCGTCGATCCGCGACGTGATCCTCTTCCCGGCACGCAAGTCGCGCACGGAGTAGAGTTTCCCTTCAGGATTCAGATTTCAGGACTAGTGGCCTGAAGAGCCGTGGCCGTCATCGGCCGCGGCTTTTTCTTCGCCGTGACCCGAGGCTGCCTCGCCATGGTCGGAGCTTTTGCCGTGCCCGCCGTCGAGCGCTGCGGTTTCGACCAGATCGCCGTCGCAGCCGTGAAACGGCTCGACCTCGTGCAAAACCGTCTCGATCTTGTCTTCCGGCAGGCTGATTTTCTCGCCGAAATAATAGCCCATCTGGCTGGGCTTCGCATCGACATACCGGACTTCCCAGACCCGGTTCGTCGCCCGCGAGCGGTTCGGGTTCGGCGCGTAGACGATCTCGGTGCCGATCATCGGCCCGCGAATGTCGATCCGGTTTTCAGGCCCGTGCATGTCTGCCATCTGGACGGTGACGAGATCCGGCTTTTCGCTTTCGGAAAGAAACCGCGCGATACGCACACCCGTCTGCACCCGGTGCGCGGGCTTTTCGTCATCGGCACGGATGATCGCGACAAGGCGCCGTTCGCCGGCGCGAAGGAATTTCGACGTGTAAACAGTCTTGCAGGACCCGCTGGCCATATCGTGGGTCTCTCCCTTGGAGAAGGGAAAGCCGCCCCCAAGAAGAAGGGTGGCGGTACCTGAAGCGCCCAGAAGCACCAGAAAACCGCCTGTGATCAGGATCAGTTTCTTGGAAAGTCTGAACGCGGAAAATAATCGGCGTTTGGCGGCAGCCATACTCGATACACCCGTTACGCAATACTACGAGACCGAGTATATCCGCCTCCCGCTTTAGCAAACGTTAATCACCTAAATGCCCGTATTTCGGGAATATTTACGCAACAATCTGCGGGATAGAAAAGCCCGGCCATTTCTGGCCGGGTCTGAAGTTAACCATGCCGCTCTCAGTTGGTCGCGGTCATGTCCACTTTCCAGAACAGAGTCTCGCCGGAGGAATCGTCCACCCCGTCATTGTCGGTGATGGCAAAGGCGTTACCGGCTGCATCGAAGGTGAAGCCTTCCAGCTTGTCGACGACATAGCCGTTGGTGAGCGAAGCCAGATCCGGCAGGAAGTCGTGGACCAGCTCCTTCTTGACCACTGGCAGCTTGCCGCCGATCGGAGCCGGCTGAAGCTCATCGAGCGCGACCTTGTAGAGCTTCTTGATCCTGGCCGCGTCACCGATCTGGTTGTCACGTTCAATCACGTAGACCGCACCGTCATGGGCAACGATTTCCGACAGGCCGACCCATCCCTTCTCGGAAGCATCGAGCGGATAGGAGACCGCGCCCCATTCCTTCGTTGCCGGGGTGTAGGAGACGAGCTTCACGAAACCCTTCTCGTCGTCCTTCCATTCACGCTGCACGGCCATCCAGAGGGTCATTTCGTCGCCCTCGCCAACCATCGTGATGCCTTCGAAGCCAAAACGCACCTGCTGGGCGTTGAGCTCCTCGGGAATGGCGATCTCCTCGGTCAGCGCGCCGGTGGCGTCCACGTGATAGATCGCGTGGAAGCGCTCCTTCTCCGGATTGCCCTCATTAGCGATCCAGAATCCGCCCTTGCCGTCAGCAGCAATACCTTCCTGGTCGCGTCCGGCGAGCGGCGCGCCGTCCTTCGTCACGCGGATCGCGTCGGTGATGACAGCGGGCGTCTGGTTGGCATCGATCACGAAGATCGATGGCTGGTTGGCGTAGAAGGAATCGTTGACCGCGTAGAGCTTGCCGGCCACTTCGGGGTCGGCAGTCAGGCCCGACATGGCGCCCCAGCCGATCGGCAAGCCGTCCTTGTCGACGGAGACGATCTGCGGGAAGGCTGCCGGACCATCGCCGAGTTCATAGAGCATGACATGCGAACGAGCGGCACCGTCTTCTACCAGATCAGCTTCGTTGGCCGTGGCGATCAGTCCGCGCGAGGGAATGGCGACAGCCGATTCCGGCGCGATGCCGGAGGGCAGCATCTGCACCAGTTCAGGCTCACCGCCTGTATCCTTGTAGACACCCATCGCCGAAGCCCGCTCGGAGAGAACGAAGATGTAGTTCTGACCATTGAATTCGGCGACGGCCAGACCTTCGGGCTCGACACCCTTCTTGCCGGCGCGCTTGTCCGGGAACATGCCGAGACGCACGATCTCATGCTCGAAGGACGGACCGGACTCGTAGGCAACCTTGCCATCCTTGGTGAAGATGGTGAAGCCACGCGCACCGCCCTCGTAGTCACCCTCGTTTGCGATGACGATACGGTTGTCGTCGACCCATTTCACAGTATCGGGCTCGCGCTTGACGCCCTTGAGCGAACCGGTGAAATCAAGCTTGCCGTCCTTTTCGATATCGATACCGTCGAGATCGACCGTGCCGGCGGAGAAGTGCGAGATGACCTCGCCCGACTTTCCGTCGACGATGACGATGTGGTTGTTCTCCTGCAGCGTCAGCGCGATCTCGCCCTTCGAATTGACGTCGACGAATTCAGGCTCGGGATCTTCCGGGGCGATTTCCGCCAGTCCGGTCACGTCCACATGCTTGATCGCGCCGCAATCCACGACACCGTCGGCAATCGGAACGATGACGAGGTCGCCCGCGGGCATCTGCGGCAACTTGCCGTCATCAAGGTCTTCATCGCGCTCATTCTCGATCGCCACCGTCAGGAACGAACCGTCCGGTGCAGCGGCAATGGAATCCGGCTGTCCGCCGAGATCGCAACTGGCTTCGACGGCGTGGCTCTTCATGTCGATGGTGAGAAGCTGGCCGCTCGTATTGACGTAATCTTCGGACGTGTTGACCGCGAGGAAGGCCTTGCCGCCCTTGACCGTCACCGAGGTGGGCTCTCCGTCAACCTTCACCGAACCGCCGGCCTTCGGCGCCTTGGGGTCCGTGATGTCGACGAAGCCGATGGCACCCAAGGGGCTGTCCGAGTAGACGAGCATCATGCCGTCTTCGCTGGCGGCGATGATCTCGGACGAGGTTTCGGTGGCAATATCGACGTCATCGGGAAGATTCTGCGCGACCGGGAAAGACGCGCTGCGGTTGAAGACAGGCTCCGCCGACGCGCTCATTGCGGTCGCCGTAAGAAGTGCGGCGGTAACGGCGGCAAGGGAAACGCAGCCATTCATCCTCGATACGATTGCCATCTTGGTGCTCCTTGGGAAATTCGGGATTGGAGCTAAATGATCCACTTGCATGTCAGTCGCGTGACAGTTTTTCAGCGCGGTGGAAAAACCGGCCAAGCCCGGCACTTCCCGTCACATCGCCCCATTTTCAACGCTTCAAGCGCTTTCAATCAGTCCCGTGACCAGCTAAGAGCACTGCCGATAGACCGGGGAACCTTCCGTAATGATCAGCGATATCGCAGCTTTTCTCGCACCCACCTGGGGTCCGCTTCGGCTTCTGACGTCCTCATTCATGCTCGCAGCGATCGGCACCATGGTGGCCGCAATATCCGCGATGATCCTGATTCCGGTGTTGTCTCGATACCTGCCGACCGACCGCGGACGCGCCCATGCGGTGGATTCGGCGGCGAGCGTCGGCAAGCCGATTTCCGCCGGCGTCATCATGATCGGCATCATCGCTGTTGCCGCCTTCCTCTTCGTTCCCTTCGACATGCGCATCTATGGCTCGATGCTCCTGATTGTGGCCGCATCGGTGCTCGGCTATATCGACGACAAGTCGGGCGGCCTGAGCGAACTGACGCTTGGCCTCTGCGACCTGCTTCTCGCGGTGGCCGCTGCATTCATCATCTTCGGCTTCGAACCGGCCAAGGTCTGGCTTCCGTTCACCGCGGACATCCTCACCGTTCCGGCCTGGCTTCACATCCCGGTCGCAGTCGGCATCATCTGGTTTTCGATCAACGCGCTCAACTGCTCGGACGGCGTCGACGGCCTGTCGGGTACGCTGGCGCTGATCTCCATCGCCGTGCTGGGGCTTCTGTTCTACATGGCCATCGGCCATATCGAGATGTCGCGCTACCTGCTTCTGCCGTTTGATGCGGATGGCTACAAATGGGCGATCGTCTGCGCGATCACCTGCGGCTGTCTCGCCGGTTATCTCTGGTACAATGTCCCGCCGTCATCGGTCATGATGGGCGACGCCGGTTCGCGCCCCATCGGCTTGCTGATCGGCATTCTGGTGATGGTCAGCGGGAACCCGTTCCTGATCGTCGTCTGTGCCGGCGTGATCCTCGCCAACGGCGCTACCGGTCTTTTCAAGGTGGCCATGCTGCGCTTCTTCAAGCTCAGCCTGTTCTCCGGCATCCGCTTTCCGCTGCATGACCATGTGCGCAAGAACCACCACTGGTCCAACAGCCAGGTTCTCGCCCGCTTTGCCATGGTGCACATGGCCGTCACACTGACGTTGGTTTCGATTCTCCTCAAGGTCCGCTGAGACAACTCGATTACCTCGCGACGATAGGTCTCCGCGCTTTTGTCACAAAAGCGCAATGGAAGACCTATTATCGAGACTGGTAGAATCAACAGCGTCGAATGGAGAGACATGATGGACGAGGCCGAGCAGCCCCACCAGACAAAGGACTGGCTGGAGGTGGAACTCGAGGACACGCTCGACGAGGACTACGAGATCGAGCTCGAAGATGCCATTCTGTCCATGGAGATCCGCAAGATCTACAACCGCGCCCATGGCGAAACGATTCCCCGGCGCCAGTATTTCCAGAGCCTTCTGAGACTTCAGGCCGAGCTCATCAAGCTGCAGGACTGGGTGGTCCATCACAAGAAGCGTGTTGTCGTACTGTTCGAGGGACGCGATGCCGCCGGCAAGGGCGGCGTGATCAAGCGTATCACCCAGCGGCTCAATCCGCGCGTTGTCCGCGTCGTCGCCCTCCCCGCGCCATCGGACCGCGAAAAGACCCAATGGTATTTCCAGCGCTACGTGCCCCATCTCCCGGCGGGCGGCGAGATCGTGCTGTTCGACCGCTCCTGGTACAATCGTGCCGGTGTGGAACGGGTGATGGGTTTTGCCAGTGACGAGGAAGTCGAGCAGTTCTTCAAGGACGTGCCGGAATTCGAGCGCATGCTCGCCCGCGACGGTATCCATCTCGTCAAGTACTGGTTTTCGATCACAGACGAAGAGCAGCAGCTGCGCTTCCTGATGCGGGTCCACGATCCGCTCAAGCAGTGGAAACTCTCGCCGATGGATCTACAGTCCCGCGTGCGCTGGGAAGATTATACCAAGGCCAAGGAAGAGATGCTCGAGCGCACCAACATGCCCGAAGCGCCGTGGTACATCGTCGAGGGCAATGACAAGAAGCGCGCACGACTGAACTGCATGGATCATCTTCTTTCGCTGTTTCCTTACGAAGAAGTCCCCGACGAGCCGATCGATCTCCCCGAGCGCGTTTTCAACGAGGACTACGAGCGCCGCATCCTGCCTTCGGAACTCTACGTTCCCGACAAGTACTGACGCATATCGGTTGCGCACGAAAAACCCCGGTGGATCATTCCACCGGGGTCCTTCTTGTGCGGCAGAGCGATACCCCTGTCAGGCGTGCTTGATCTCCGTTCCCAGCACCTTGAGACATTCGCGGATGAAGGCGGCGAGTGCCGTCCAGCCTTTCGCGGATACCATCGTCCCGTCGACGTAGGCTTCCGTCGGCGACAGATCGATATAGGTTCCGCCGGCAAGTTGAACCTCCGGCTCACAGGCGCCGAGCGCGCCCACCTTCTTGCCGCGCACCACGCCATCGACCGCCACCAGAATCTGAACGCCGTGGCAGATCGTGAATATGGGCTTGTCTGTCTCGTGGAAGTGCCGGACCATGGCCTGGATGCGCTTGTCTGTGCGGATATATTCCGGCCCGCGACCGCCCGCGCAGTAGACGGCGTCATACTGATCCAGCTCTTTCTCAGCCTCAGAGAAGGTCTTGTTGATGAGCTGGTAGTGGCCCATTCTCTCGGTATAGGTCTGGTCGCCCTCGAAATCATGCAGCGAGGTCTTGATCACGTCGCCGGCTTGCTTGTCGGGGCAGATGACGTGGACAGTATGACCCACGGCCTCCATCGCCTGCTGATAGACGAAGATTTCGTACTCCTCGGTGAACTCCCCCGTGAGCATCAGGATTTTCTTGCCAGCCATTCTTACTCCTCCTGTTGAATGGTCGCGGTCAGGTACTGGACCCGTCCGCTGGTCTCGAAAGTCAATTGGGCCCGGGCGCAACACCACCAGGCTCCGGTCTTCTCCTCAGTCGAAAGCCAGAAGCAGACGGTCGCGCGAACACTCGATATGAACGCGCATCGCCTTCGCCGCTGCATCCGCGTCGCCGGCGGCAAACGCCGCCAGCAGATCATCATGCTCGTTGAGTGCCTCCTCGGTCACCCGCGAGTGGAACATCAAACGGAAAATGTGAAAATGGGTGTGCTGGAACGTCAGTGTCTGGCGGATCAACTCATTGCCCGCGAACTCCATGATCCTGTCGTGAAAGACCGCATCCTGCCGGGCAAATGCCGAGTAGCGCAGACGGGCGTCATCATGCTCTTTCCGCGCCATGACACCGGCCGCTTCCTGCAATTGCAGAAGCTTCGCCTCGTCCATGTTCGCAGCCGCCTTCGCCGAACCGTCCGGCTCGAGCAACAGCCGCAATTCGTAGAGTTCGTCGAAGCGCTGGCGCGAAATCTGCGGGGCCGCGCGGTAGCCGACCAGATGGCGTTTCTCCACCAGCCCCTCACCCTCAAGCCGTCCCAGTGCTTCCCGGATCGGTGTGTGCGAGACGTTGAATTCCTTGACCAGGGCATCGACCGTGATCCGCGAGCCCGGCGCGATCTTCAAGGACATGAGCTGCTGGAAGATCGCCTCGTAGACATCTCCGGCAAGACTGTGACTGCGCGGAATGAAGTTGGCCTCATTCGCTGCTGCGCTGCCCGCCTCGGCCAATGGTTTATCGGTTGAAGAATGCTGCATTCGGATTGCCTCTTGACATGAGCAACGGCTAACACGATGCTCCCCTCAATGCAATCCTATATCCTATACGATTTAATATCGGGGCGATGATGAGAATTGCGGAGGAGGACGCACGGGACCTGTCGAGGAGCTTGCTGATGGCGCGGGGAGCGCCGGAACAGCACGCCTCTCTGCAAACCCATGTCTTGATCGACGCGGAACTGAAGGAGCACCCCTCTCACGGGTTGCAGCGTCTGCCGCGACTGTTGAGGCGGATAGAGAACGGACTCATCGATCCCGAGGCGCGCGGACAAGGCCGCTGGCGATCGGACGCTCTTCTGGAAATCGATGGGCAGCGCGGGCTGGGTCCGGTCGTTGCGATGAATGCGCAGGACCAGCTCGACCAACGCCGCCTGTCGACCGGTGTCGCACTAGCAGCCATCCGGAACTCGAACCATCTCGGAATGCTCGCCTGGTATGTCGAGCGCGCAGCGGAGCGGGGCGCCATCGCGATAGCGCTCTCAACCAGCGAGGCACTGGTCCATCCCTATGGCGGCACGCGCGCCATGCTCGGCACCAATCCAATCGCTGTCGCGGTCCCCACGGCCGAACGACCGTTTGTTCTCGACCTCGCAACCAGCACCGTTTCGATGGGTAAGATCCATCACCATGCAGCGATCGGAAAGCAGATCCCCGAAGGCTGGGCCCGCGACGCCGAAGGCCGCACCACGACTGATGCCACGGCCGCCAAGGCAGGCTCGCTCGCACCGTTCGGAGGCGCGAAAGGTTACGGATTGGGTCTGGCGATTGAACTTCTGGTCGGGGCGCTGGCGGGTTCCGCTCTCTCCCCAGACGTCCGAGGAACGCTCGATTCCGAGCACGTCTGCAACAAGGGCGATGTGCTGATCCTGATAGACCCCGATCGCTCTGCCGACATGGCCGAACGCCTGTCGGCCTACCTCGATGCCGTTCGCGCCTCGGAACCCGCCGACCCC
>CEQK01063407.1_pt1 | contig 15145 bp, 12 predicted proteins | sample 531051 | NCBI WGS metagenome assembly CEQK01 (sample SAMEA2621229, study PRJEB7988) | marine metagenome | biome: marine biome (ENVO:00000447); feature: deep chlorophyll maximum layer (ENVO:xxxxxxxx); material: "saline water (ENVO:00002010), including plankton (ENVO:xxxxxxxx)" | depth 150 m
GGTTAGGAGCTTCGTGGCCCGGTCCTTGCGCTTGACCTGGCTGAAGAGTTCCGGCGTGTTGTCGATGAACTTCGTCGTATAGGTGTTGTCGCGGAATTTAGGGTGCGTGATGATCGCTTCGAGAAAGGTGAGGTTGGTCGCAACACCGCGGATGCGGAACTCGCGCAATGCGCGATCCATCCGCTGGATGGTTTCCTCGGGCGTCGGCGCCCAGGCGGTCACCTTCTCGAGCAGCGGATCGTAGAAGCGGGTGATCACCGCGCCCGAATAGGCGGTGCCGCCATCAAGGCGAATGCCGAAGCCGGTCGCACCGCGATAGGCAGTGATACGGCCATAATCCGGAATGAAGTTCTGTTCCGGGTCTTCGGTGGTGATCCGGCACTGCAGCGCATGACCGTTGAGCTTGATGTCGTTCTGCGCCGGCACGCCCGATTCCGGTGTTCCGATTGCGAAGCCATCGAGAATGTGGATCTGCGCCTTGACGATGTCGATCCCGGTGACTTCCTCGGTCACCGTGTGCTCGACCTGGATGCGCGGATTGACCTCGATGAAATAGAACTTTCCGGTATCGGCATCCATCAGGAATTCGACCGTGCCCGCACCGATATAGTCGGTCGCATCGGCGATCTTCAGCGCGTAGCCGGACAGTTCCGCGCGCTGTTCGGCGTTCAGATAAGGCGCCGGCGCGCGCTCGACGACTTTCTGGTTGCGGCGCTGGATCGAGCAGTCGCGCTCGAAGAGATGCACGGCGTTGCCGTGGGTATCGCCCAGAACCTGCACCTCGACATGGCGGGCACGTTCGATGAGCTTTTCGAGATAGACTTCGTCCTTGCCGAAGGCAGCCTTCGCCTCGCGCTTGGCTTCGGTCACTTCGCGGGCGAGCTCATCCTTCGAGCGGATGGCGCGCATGCCGCGACCACCACCGCCCCAGGACGCTTTCAGCATGATTGGATAGCCGACCTCGTCCGCAAGACGCTCGACCTCCTTCATGTCGTCGGGCAGCGGCTCGGTGGCAGGAACCACGGGAACGCCGATCTCGATGGCGAGATTGCGCGCTGCCACCTTGTTGCCGAGCCGGCGCATGGTCTCCGGCTTGGGGCCGATGAAAATGATGCCGTTCTCGGCACAGGCATCGGCGAATTCGGGGCTTTCGGAGAGTAGACCGTAGCCGGGGTGGATCGCGTCGGCGCCAGAGAGTTTCGCGACGCGGATCACCTCGTCGATCGACAGATAGCTCTCGATCGGGCCCAGGTCGCGCTCCAGATGGTCGCCACGGCCCACCTGATAGCTCTCGTCGGCCTTGAACCGGTGCAGCGCAAGCTTGTCCTCCTCGGCCCAGATTGCGACCGTCTTGATGCCGAGTTCGTTGGCCGCGCGAAAGACACGGATGGCGATTTCGGACCGGTTGGCGACGAGAATTTTGGAAATTGACACAGATACCCTCCCAAGCTCACGCAGAATGCAGAATGCATGCTGGCTCAGTGCAATATGAGATTCTTACAGCCAGATTTTGTGCGGTGCAACCAAGCGCTCGATCACAACGATTTCGCCGTGATCGTGTTCCGTGGAGCGACAACCACACACAGGGGATCGGCGGCCGGGATGGGAGTCTAGGAAATCAGGCCGCGCCGGAAGGCGATTGCCACCGCATGATGGCGGTTCCTGGCGTCAAGCTTGTTCTGGATGCCGTTCATGTACCAGTCGACTGTGTGGGTGGAGAGCCCGAGCGTCGATCCCATCTCCCCGGAGGTATATCCCTGCGCCAGAAGGCTCAGCGTTTCGATCTCACGCTTTGTCATGTTGTGACTGCGATTGGCGGGGTCGGAGACCGGCACACCGAGATTTGCGCTCTCGAGGAGCGCCCAGAGCGCCTTGCGGGCAACCGCCTCGAACATAAGGATTTCGCCGGAGGATAGCTCCACCGGCCGCCCGGCGACCATCAACGTACCGGCCAGCCCCTGACGACCGTGTACCGGGAACACGTAACCGTCCTCAAGCCCGTATTTCTTCGCCTGTTTGAGCATCCGGACAATGCGTTTGGCCTGGGGATCGTCCTCGAAAAAGGCTGCGGCCTCCCGCCAACGGAAACCGTTCTGGCAATAACCGAGATATCGCAGCGTCGGGTCTATCGCAGAATACTTGCGCTTGACGTAGGTTTCCGGCCAGCCATCGGGCCACCTTCCGGCCAATACGAGGCTTTCCTGCTCTGCGCGCAGAAGTGGCTGGCGTGTCAAAGTGAAGTAGTCGAAGCCTGCTTCATTGATCACATCTTCCAGCAATACGTTGATATCCTCGATACTTGCCCCGGAAATGTCGAGTTCAAGAAATCGGAACAGTGCTGCCTTGTCCATTCCCTCACCAATATTTGGGCTTCCGGCATCACGTCGTGAACATCTTCGTTGACGCGCCCCATAGCGCACCGAAACCCCTGTAAATTATTGGGAGAAAAGTCGACCCTGCCGCGCGCCGGGTCAACTAGCGAAATGTAACGTAACTTACGAAACGCACAAATTGCGAAAATTTATCATCTCGTTTTGCTAAATATTGGCAAAACAGAAAAGCCGGCCTCTCTGAGGCCGGCTTATATTTTGTTCCATCTATGCGTTTCGCTTAGATGCAGGCCGCGAAGAGTTCCCTAGTGTTTTCTTCTGTCAGCTTCACCGGGTTTCCACCAGCCGTCGGGTCGACCAGTGCCATCTTCACCATCTCATCGATCCGGTCGGTACCGACGCCGATTTCCGACAGTTTGTCCGGAACGCCGAGTTCCTTGCGCAGCTTGATGACGTAATCGAGGAAACCGTCAAATCCACCGTCGATGCCGAGATAGGCGGCAGCGCGCGCGATGCGGTCCTCGATCGCCTCACGATTGAAGACCAGAACCGCAGGCATCACCACGGCATTGGTCAGGCCATGGTGGGTATTGTAGATCGCGCCCACAGGATGCGACAGCGAATGGATGGCGCCGAGCCCCTTCTGGAAGGCGACAGCCCCCATGGCGGCCGCACTCATCATCTCCGCACGCGCATCGATGTCGTTCGGGTTGGCGACGACCTTCGGAAGGTTTTCCTTCACCAACCGCATGCCCTCGAGCGCGATACCCTGCGACATCGGGTGGTAGAACGGCGAGGAGTAAGCCTCGAGGCAGTGCGCGAAGGCATCCATGCCGGTGCCGACCGTGATCATCTTCGGCATGCCGACCGTGAGCTCGGGGTCACAGATGGTGACCGCCGGAAGCATCTTCGGATGAAAGATGATCTTCTTCACGTGGGTTTCGGAATTGGTGATCACGCCCGCGCGGCCGACTTCCGAGCCGGTACCCGCCGTTGTCGGAACCGCGATGATCGGCACGATGGCATCCGCATCGGCACGGGTCCACCAGTCGCCGATATCCTCGAAATCCCAGACCGGACGGGTCTGGCCGACCATCAGCGCGATGGCCTTGCCGAGATCGAGACCCGAGCCGCCACCGAATGCGATCACGCCGTCATGGCCACCGGCCTTGAAGGCTTCGATGCCGGCCGCGAGATTGATCTCGTTCGGATTGGGATCAACTTCGGAGAAGAGGCCGCGGCCAAGGCCGGCGGCATCCAGGATATCGAGCGCGTTTGCCGTGATCGGAAGCGATGCCAGCCCCTTGTCGGTGACCAGCAACGGTTTTTTCATGCCGGCCGCTTTGGCGGCGTCCGCGAGTTCGCTGATACGGCCGGCGCCGAAGCGCACGGCAGTGGGGTATGACCAGTTGGCGACGAGACTCATGCCTTCTTCTTTCTCATGTAGTAGGATTTCGGTCGTGTCAGGTTATGAAAACCGATCTCGGACAGCGAGCCGCCGCGGCCGGTGTCTTTGCAGCCGGTCCAGCAGAGGGCCGGATCGAGATAGTCGGCGCGGTTCAGGAACACGGTGCCTGTCTGCATTTCATCAGCGATACGCTCGGCGCGCTCGGGGTCGTTGGTCCAGAGCGAAACCGTAAGGCCGTACTGACAGTCGTTCATCAGCTTGATGGCTTCCTCGTCACTGTCGACGGGCATGATGCCGACGACCGGTCCGAAGCTTTCATCGCGCATCACGCGCATGTCGTGGTTCACGTCGACGAGGATCTGCGGCATCAGGTAGGCGCCGCCGTCATCCTCCGGGAACTTGGCCGGATCGACGATCGCCTTCGCGCCGTCGGCGATGGCTTCCTTGGTCTGCTCGCGCACTTCGTTGGCGAAACGCACATTGGCCATCGGTCCGATCGTGGTTTCCGGATCGAGCGGATTACCGAGCTTGAGGTTTTCGGCCCAGGCCTTCGCCTTTTCGACGAACTCGTCATAGAGCGGCCGTGCGACGTAGATTCGCTCGATACCGCAGCAGCACTGACCGGCATTGAAGAGCGCGCCGTCCATCAGCGTGTCGACGGCCCAGTCGATATCGCAGTCGTCCATCACATAGCCCGGATCTTTGCCGCCGAGCTCGAGACCGATACCGGTGAATGTGCCTGCAGCTGCCTTCTCGATGGCCTTGCCGCCACCGACCGAGCCGGTGAAGTTGATGAAGTCGAAGGCGCCCGACGAGATCAACGCCTCGGAGACCGGGTGATCAAGGAAGACATTGGTGACGACGTCCTCGGGTACGCCGGCTTCGTGGAAGGCCCGCGCGATGCGCTCGCCCACGAGCAGCGTTTGCGTCGAATGCTTGATGATGACCGTGTTGCCGGCGATGAGTGCCGGAACGATCGTGTTGATCGCCGTCATGTAGGGGTAGTTCCACGGGGCGATCACGAAGACGACGCCATGCGGCACGCGCTCGATCTTGCGGGTTGCCTTGTCCGACTCTTCGATGACGATCGGCGAAAGCGCCCGCTCGGCGATCTCGGCCATATAGGCGGTGCGCTCGTTCACGCCGCCGAACTCACCGCCGTAACGGATCGGGCGGCCCATCATGTGGGCCAGTTCCGGCACGACCTCTTCTTTCATCTCGTTAAGGCGGTTGATACCGGCCTTGACCAATTCGATGCGCTCGGCGAGCGGGCGGGCGGCCCAACCCGGCTGCGCGACGCGCACCTTGGCGACAACCGCCTCGGCTGCGTCCTTTTCGAGAATGTCACGTTCGGCGAAGACCGAACCGTCGACCGGGGAAATACATTTCAAAACAGACATTTTCCGTCTCCTAGAAGCATTTCGGAAAGGGTCTTGCCGCTCGGGCAATCCCGCGCCGAAACGCGGTTATTATTTCCGGCTTTAGCCGGTTTTCATCAGGCATCGCTACGACGGCCCCAGCGGCCCGTCTGTCGCGGCGTCACGCCCTTTCGAAACCTCGCTTGAGTTCCCAATCGGTGACTGCCTTGTCGAACTCTTCCTGTTCCCATTCCGCACAGCGGACATAATGATCGACGACCGCGTCGCCAAGTGCGGCGCGCAGCATCTTCGAACCACGCAGCGTCTCGGTCGCCTCACGCAGCGAAGCGGGAATGTGGTGGGCGTTTTCGTTCTGGTAGATGTCGCCGCGTGTGGGCTCTGCCAGTTCGAGCTTTTCCTCGATACCGGCGATACCGGCGGCCAACAGCACGCCCAACGCGAGAAACGGATTGAGATCCGACCCGCCGATGCGGCACTCCACACGCACGCCCTTGGAGCCCTCGCCGCAAAGCCGGAAACCGGCGGTGCGGTTATCCACCGACCAGACGAGGCGGGTCGGCGCGAAGGTGCCCTTCATGAAGCGCTTGTAGCTGTTGACGTAGGGCGCCAGGAAAACCGTGTACTCATCGGCATATTTGATGAGCCCGGCCATGAAATGGCGCATGAGCTCGGACATGCCGTGGTCGCCGTCCTTGTCGTAGAAGGCGGGCTTGCCGTCTGCCCAGAGCGACATGTGAACGTGCGAGGAGGACCCCACCTTCCTGGCGTCCCACTTGGGCAGGAAGGTCGCTGCCTTGCCGTGCATCCATGCGATTTCCTTGACCGCATGCTTGGCGATGGTGTGATGGTCGGCGCAATCGAGCGCCTCGGCGTAACGGATGTTCAGCTCTTCCTGGCCGGTTTCGGCCTCACCCTTGGAATTCTCGACCGGCACGCCGGCGGCCACCAGATGATTGCGGACAGGGCGCATGATGCCCTCTTCCTTGGTGGTCTGAAGAATGTGGTAGTCCTCGTTGTAATCGCTGATCGGCGTCATGTCGCGGTAGCCCGAGCGGGCAAGGTCGCGGTAGCTCTGCTCGAACAGGAAGAACTCCAGTTCGGTCGCCATCATCGCATCGTAGCCGAGTTCCTTGAGGCGTGCGCGCTGAACCTTGAGGATCTGGCGCGGCGACTGAGGCACCGGTTCATGGGTGTGGTGGTCGAGGAGATCACAAAGCACCAGCGCGGTACCTTCGAGCCAGGGAACCCGGCGCATCGTCGAGAGGTCAGGCTTCATGACGTAGTCGCCATAGCCCGCCTGCCAACTCGTCGTCGCGTAGCCGTCGGGTGTGGCCATCTCAAGGTCGGTCGCAAGCATGTAGTTGCAGCAGTGGGTTTCCTCGTGGGAGCTTTCGAGGAAGTTGGTGACATGGAAGCGTTTGCCCATCAGGCGCCCCTGCATGTCCACGCAGCAGACGAGAACCGTGTCAATTTCGCCGGCCTCGGCCGCCATCTTCAGTTCCTGGATCGTGAGATTACCGGCCATGGGTGACACCTGTAGTTAGTTTTGTCCTTAGCGGACCGCTTCTGCGAGCGTGTTGACTACAAACCGCCCCCCGGAAAAACCGGGAGGCGGCGATTTCGTACCGGATAGCCTTAGTCGTTGTTGTAAGGGAAGCCGGCGCTGTTGATGACCTTGTTATAGTCCTTGAAGATCTGGACCACCTTGGCCTTGGTTTCGCTTTCTTCCGCGATCTCGTCCCAGAACTTGATAGCGGCGTTTTCGACTTCCTTCCATTCCTTTGCCGGAACCGTACGCAGCTGCAGCTTGTCGCCAGTGGCGCGGAGCTTGGCCTCACCGCCCCAGTACCACTGGTTGCGGAACGTGTGACCACCTTCCATGCAGGACATGTAAAGCTGCTTGAGGTGATCCGGCAGGTCCGCCCACTTCTTCTCGTTGGCAAACCAGGAACCGATCCAGGCGCCCGAGATGTTGTTGGTGAGGAAGTAGTCGGTCACATCGGCCCAGCCGACCGTGTAGTCTTCGGTGATACCCGACCAGGCCATGCCGTCGAGCTCGCCGGTCTGAACGGCGACTTCGGCGTCTTCGTAGGGAATCGACACCGGAACCACGCCGAACTGGGCGAGGAAGCGGCCGGCCGTCGGGAAGGTGTAGAGCTTGAGACCGGACAGGTCTTCGAGGCTCTTGATTTCCTTCTTGGTGTTGAAGTTGCACGGGTCCTGGCCCGCTGCCGAAAGCCAGACGACGCCGCCGGCATCGGAATAGGCCTTCTTCCAGATATCCTTGAGGCCGTACTGTTCGAACAGCACCGGCACGTCGAGGATCGAACGGGTGGCAAACGGGAAGTAGCCGCCGAACACACCGACTTCGACCGGAGACGCCATCGAATCGTCGTCCGAATGGACGGCGTCGATGGTGCCTGCCTGCATGGCACGGAAAAGTTCGCCGGTCGGAACGATCTGGTCGGCGAAGAAGAGTTCGATCACCATCTCGCCGTCGGCAGCCTTGTTGAAGGCATCGACGAAGGGCTGGGTCACATACTGGCCGAGCGTTGCACCGGCATAGGTCTGCATGCGCCAGCGGATCGGCTCCTGCGCGATCACCGGCGGAGCGGCGAGCGTGGTCGTTGCTGCGGCACCGGCAATGCCGGCCTTTGTAAGTAGTTGACGCCGTTTAAGCATGTTGATGTTCTCCTTCTGGTGGTCTGCCGTTTGTTTTTGTCGTTATCGTTACCCTTGCAGTTTGCCGCGGAACTGTTCCGGCAGCCACAAAGCCAGTTCCGGGAAGACCATCACGATGATCAGGGTGAGAAGCATCACCGCGACGAATGGAATGACGGACATGTAGATGTCCTTGAGCCCGACCTCCGGCGGCGACATGGCGCGCATGAGGAACAGGTTATAGCCGAAGGGCGGGGTCATGTACGCGATCTGGCAGGTGATCGTGTAGAGCACGCCATACCAGATGAGATCGAAGCCGAGCATCTTGACGAGCGGCACATAAAGCGGCGCGACGATGACGAGCATGGCCGTATCGTCGAGGAACGTGCCCATCAGCAGGAAGCTGAGCTGCATCAGAACCAGCACCTGCCAGGGCTCAAGACCCAGCCGCCCGAGGAAGAAGTTCTCGATTGCCCGAACGGCTCCAAGCCCGTCGAAAACGGCACCGAAACAGAGCGCTGCGAGAATGATCCACATGAACATGCAGGAGATCCCGAGCGTCTTGCGCACAGTGTTCTCGAACACTTCCTTCGTCAGCCGGCGCTTGATGACGGCAGCGAGTGTTGCGGCCAATGCGCCGACGGCCGAGCTTTCCACCAGACTGGTCACGCCCATCAGGAACAGGCCGTTCATCAGGAAGAAGATCATGAAGGGCAGAATGCCGGCACGCAGCAGCGCGAAGCGTTCCTTCCAGGTGATGGCGTCGCGTTCCTCGCGGCTGAGCGGCGGACCGAGTTCCGGCTGGATACGGCAACGCACGGCGATGTAGACGATGAACAGCGTCGCCATGAGAAGACCGGGAAAGACGCCCGCGAGCCAGAGCTGGCTGACCGGCTGACGCGCGATCATGCCGTAAAGGACGAGCACCACCGAAGGCGGGATGAGAATGCCGAGCGACGAGCCCCCCTGGATCACGCCGGTGATCATCTGCTTGTCGTAGCCACGACGCAGAAGTTCCGGCAGCGCGATGGTCGCGCCGATTGCCATGCCGGCCACCGACAGGCCGTTCATCGCCGAAATGATCACCATCAGTCCGATCGTGCCGATGGCAAGACCGCCCGGAATGGGGCCGAACCAGACATGAAACATCCGGTAGAGGTCGTCGGCGATCCGGCTCTCCGACAGCATGTAGCCCATGTAGATGAACATCGGCAGCGTCAGCAGCGGATACCACTTCATCAGCTTGATCGACTGCGCGAAGGCGATCTCGACGCCGCCGGTGCCCCACAACGGCAGGGCCGCAATGACGGCGACGGCACCGATCACCCCGAAGACGCGCTGCCCTGTGAGCAGCAGCGCCATCATCGAGGCGAACATGAACAGAGCAATCAATTCGTAGCTCACAGGCCCGCCTCGCTTGCATGATTGATGCTGGTGCCGCGCAGATAGAGAATGTCACGGAGGAGTTCGGCGACAGCCTGCATCAGCATGAAGAAGATACCGAGCGTGGCGATCGACTTGACCGGCCACATATAGGGGCGCCAGACCGAATGGGCGCGCTCGCCGTACTCGATCGCGTAGGTAGTCGAGGAGATGCCGCCATATAGAAGCACGACCAGATAGAAGATAAGGAAGAGGATCGACAGTCCGTCGATCATCGCCTTGCGCCGGTAGGACAGGCCGCCGTAGAGCAGGTCCATGCGCACGTGATCGCCCATCTGCATCGAATAGGCGCCGCCCAGCGTGTAATAGGCGACCATGACGAACTGCGCGGCTTCGAGAGTCCAGAGCGCCGGCATGCCGGCATATTTTGTGACCGAGGACCAGAGAAGCACACCCATAAGGACGAATATGAGGTACATGGCGAAGCGGCCGACGCGCCGGTTGAAGGCGTCGACGAAGCGGATATAGCCGATGACGGCATTCATGATCGCGCCTCCCGCGTCACCACAGTTTCAGACCTTGCCTCAGGCATGGAGCCGTTCTCCTTCCCGGCCGTTTGCGACCGCTCTCCGGATCAGTCCGGCAACGATGTCCACCCACTCCTTCTGACCGGTCTCATCGGCGATCAGGTCGTTGCGTATCTCCAGCATGACGTTGGGGATACCGCGCACGATTGCATGACGTTGAAGCGTGTGCGTCACGCCGTCGGACGCGTCATAAGGATAGTTCCGGCGAACCAGGTCGAGACCGGCTTCGTCTGCGGCTTCCAGCATCGCGTCGGCGAAGCGCTGGTCGGTGTCGTGGAGAATGCCGAGGTGACCATCGCGGTTTTCACCGAAATAGACCGGCGTGAAGGAATGGACCGTAACCAGAACAGTCGGCTGACCGAGTGCCGCGCGACGATCGAGCACGCCCTCCAGAGCTGCGTGGAACGGCTCGTAAAGTCCCTTTACCCGTGCCTGACGCTCGGGACCCGTCAGCCCCATGTTGCCAGGAACGACAAAGACCTCGCTCTTTTCCGGCACCGCACCGGGCGATTCAGGCGGCCGGTTGCAGTCATAGGCAAGACGGGAATAGGCCTGTGCGACGAGTGTCCCGTCGAGCGCTTCCGACAAACCGCGCGCGACAGGCAGCGCGCCGATATCCCAGGCGATATGGCTTTCGAGCGCTTCCGCGTCGAGGCCAAGATGGCCGAGGCTGGCAGGCATCGTCTTCGAGGCATGCTCGCACACGAACACGACCCCTCCCGCCGCCTCAGGTCGCTCGACCATGGCCGGGGCAATATCCTTCGGTCCCAGAAGAGGGCTGTCTGACACTATTCCTGTTCCCACTCCGAACCGCTTGGCCGAAACCGGCCTGCGATATTCCGTTGTGTAATAATGATTAGGAAATGCCTCTGCTTGTCAATGCTGTAATTTCTATTACACTTTGATGACGGGAGACGCGCGCCATGACGATCCGCGAACAGGTCCATTTGAAGCTGGGTGCCCTGCCGGGCGCGGAGAAGAAGGTCGCGCATGCCTTTCTGGCCCAGTATCCGAGCGCGGGACTATCCACCATTGCGGAACTCGCCAAGGCCGCCGGCACCAGCGCCCCCACCGTGTTACGCTTTATCACCCGCCTCGGATTCGAGTCCTATCCCGAGTTCCAGCGCGCATTGCGGGATGAGGTTCAGGCCCAGATGGCCTCCCCCTCCCCGCTTGAGCGCGGACGCTCCACCAAATCGATCCAGTCCGATACGCCGGGGCTCACCACCAGCTTTGCTGGCGTGGCCGTAAATCTCGACGCGACGCTGAAGGCAATTCCAGAGAGCGAGTTCGATGCCGCCTGCGAACTCATGTCGGATCCAAAATCGGCTTGCTACTTCCTCGGTGGACGCTTTACCGATTTCATCGCCGGATACATGGCCGCCCATCTCCGCATCATCCGGCCCAATGTCCGCCGCTTCACCGGGCAGACCTCGACGTGGCACGACCAGCTCCTCGACATGAAGCCCGGCGACGTGGTGGTGCTGTTCGACATTCGCCGCTACCAGACCGATCTTGTTCACCTCGGCGAAATTCTCGTCGAGCGTCGCGCGCGGATCGTCCTTATAACGGACCCATGGCTCTCGCCGCTGGCCCGTTCCGCCCATGTGGTTCTGCCCTGCGTGGTGGAGGCCGGCAGAACCTGGGATTCGAGCGTGCCGCTTCTGGCGCTCGCCGAAGCATTGATCGACCGCGTTTCGCGCAATCAATGGAGCCACGCCCAGACCCGTATGCAGGCTCTGGAAGACATTCACTGGAACAAGACACCACAGCAGGAATGACGGGCTCACAGAAAACATGCCGAAAGGCGGATCGGTCGCGTCTTGAGGCTTGCCCGAATCCGTAAAATTACTTATTTATAAGGAATGGATAAAGTACGCGCCATCGAAGCTTTCTCAGCCCTCGGTCAGGACACGCGCCTGGCCACGTTCCAACTGCTTGCCCAGGCCGGACCAAATGGAATTGCCTCCGGTGAAATCGGCGAGAAGCTCGGCATTCGCCAGAACACCATGTCCACAAATCTCGGCATTCTGCTGAACGCGGGCCTGGTTACGCGGTATCGCGAAGGGCGCACGGTCCGCTACAGCGCCAATTTCAAGGGACTTGGCGGCCTGCTTCGCTTCGTCATCGAGGATTGCTGCAACGGCAGCAAGACGCTCTGCCGTGACCTTATGAGCGAGTTGGACCGCGACACCGCGTCTCCTGCAAAGCATGGTACGCAAGGCGAATACGCCAACTGATACCTGACGCCTCTTTCAGTCGGCCTCCGGCTCACTCATGCGCTCGTAAAGCCGCCATGTTGCGTGCCCGAGAATCGGAAGAACCACGACCAGCCCCAGAAATGCCGGGATGAGCGCTGCGATCGTCAGCGCTCCAATAAGCACGCCGAACCCCAACATTGGAACGGGCGATTTCACCACCGCCTGAACGCTGGCGATCATCGCTGAAATGAAATCGATGTCGCGCTCCATCAGCATCGGCATGGCGACGACCGTGACCGAGAAGAGCGCCGTCGCAAGCCCCGCACCCACAATCGTCCCGACCATAAGAAAACCCCAGCCTTCGGGTGTGGTGGCGATGATGTGCGCAAAAGCCTGGAAACTCGAGAAGGACTTGAAACCGAGGAATAGCGCCAGAAGCAGGCGCACCTGATAGATCCAGATCCAGAAGATGAAGAGCACGACGAAGGCCATCCAGCCAAGCTGTCGCTCCCGCTGGCGAAAAACATGCGCGAAAACCGCCTTCCGTGTGATCGGCTCGCCGGCCACGCGCCTGCGGCTGATCTCGTATAGACCCACGGCCACAAAGGGTGCAATCAGCGGAAATCCGATCGCCAACGGGATGATCATCCAGGGCGCGCCAATGCGGGTCACGATATAGAGAATGAGCAGGCCGCCAAGCGCGTAGACCCCGCCGAAAGCGAGACCGTAGAGCGGAAACGCTTTGAAATCGGCCCAGCCATCTCTCAGGCTGCCGGCAATATCGGCGAACGTTACCGCGCGCATCGGCGGCACTCTTGAAAGCGTCGACGGGACTGCCGCTTGCCGGTTTTCCATAGTTCTCCTCCCTGTATTGCGACAGCTCCCTCCAGAACGTCGCACGAAAGACTACGCAAAAACGGCTTGAAAAACAAGACTTTCCGCCAGCATTGCTGCACTGCAGCAGTCTTTGCTTGAATAAAAACAGAGCAATACGATTTACAAAAATAATATAGTATGATTTTTTCAAATCAGGGCAAACGCCCGGAAAGCTTTAGGGAGGAACTTTCATGCTTTCGAGAAAAGCAATTCTCGGCGCGAGCCTGCTCGCGTCGGTCACACTCATGTCTTCAAGCGCCATCGCTCAGACCATCGGCTTCTCGCAGATCGGCTCTGAATCCGGCTGGCGCGCCGCGGAAACCACGCTGACAAAGCAGCAGGCCGAGGAACGCGGCATCGACCTCAAATTCGCCGATGCTCAGCAGAAACAGGAAAACCAGATCAAGGCCATGCGCTCCTTCATCGCCCAGGGCGTGGACGCGATCCTGATCGCCCCGGTTGTTGCGACCGGTTGGGATTCCGTTCTCCAGGAAGCCAAGGAAGCCGAGATCCCGGTCGTTCTTCTCGACCGCATGGTCGATTCCTCGGATGACCTCTACCTGACGGCCGTCGGCTCGGACCTCGTCCACGAGGGCAATGTCGCCGGCCAGTGGCTGGTCGACGAACTCGATGGCAAGGATTGCAACGTCGTCGAACTGCAGGGCACGACCGGTTCTTCGCCGGCCATCGACCGCAAGAACGGCTTCGAGCAGGCCATCAATGGCCATGACAACATCAAGCTCATCCGCAGCCAGACCGGCGACTTCACCCGCACCAAGGGTAAGGAAGTCATGGAAAGCTTCCTCAAGGCCGAGGACGGCGGCAAGAACATCTGCGCCCTCTACGCCCACAATGACGACATGGCCGTCGGCGCGATCCAGGCCATCAAGGAAGCCGGCCTGAAGCCGGGCTCGGACATCCTGGTTGTCTCCATCGATGCTGTGCCGGACATTTTCCAGGCCATGGCCGCTGGTGAAGCCAACGCGACCGTCGAACTGACCCCGAACATGGCGGGCCCGGCTTTCGACGCTCTGGATGCCTACATGAAGGACGGCACCAAGCCGCCGAAGTTCATCCAGACCGAATCCAAGCTCTACACCCAGAAAGACGACCCGCAGAAGGTCTACGAGGAAAAGAAAGACCTCGGCTACTGATCCTTCAGGGATAAACCGGTGGCCGGCCAGCCCGGCCGCCGGTCTTTCGTAAGCGTCGCCGGCCCCGTGACCGGGTGCCGGCGCCGATCGCGTAGACTTATTGCATTCGAGGTCAAGAATGTCCGAGGTGGCAAACAACCGGCCGCTCCTTCGCGCCACCGGCGTGACCAAGATTTTTCCCGGTACGGTCGCGCTCGACCACGTCGATTTCACATTGCAGCCCGCCGAGGTCCACGCCCTCCTCGGTGAGAACGGCGCAGGCAAATCGACCCTCATCAAGTGTCTCACCGGCGCCTATCGCCGCGACGAAGGCGAGATCCTGATGGATGGCGAGCCTGTTGATCCGCGCGGCACGCTCGACGCTCAGAACTACGGCATCGGCACCGTCTACCAGGAAGTCAATCTTCTTCCCAATCTCTCGGTCGCCGAAAACCTGTTCCTCGGCCATCAGCCGACCCGCTTCGGCATGATCTCCAACCGAGAGATGAACCGTCAGGCGCGCGAGACGCTCTCCCAGTATGGTCTCGACATCGATCCGGCACGCAATCTCGGCGACTACTCTGTCGCCGTCCAGCAGGTCATCGCCATCGCCCGCGCGGTCAATCTCTCGGGCAAGGTGCTCATTCTCGACGAACCCACCGCCAGCCTGGATTCCGGCGAAGTGAAGATGCTCTTCGACATCATCCGCTCGCTCAAGGATCGGGGCATCGGCATCATCTTCATTTCCCATTTCCTCGATCAGGTCTTCGAGATTTCCGACCGCATCACGGTCCTGAGAAACGGCCGCCTGATCGGGACAGAGAATGCCGCAAACATCGACCGCGTCCAGCTCGTCAACATGATGCTCGGCCGCGAGCTTGAGCACGAGACCCGCGAAACCGGCAAGACCGATCTGGCGCCGAGCGAACCATGGCTCGAATTCGATGATTTCGGCAAGAAGGGGCGCATCGCCCCCTTCGATCTCAAGATCCGACCCGGCGAAGTCGTCGGAATGGCTGGCCTGCTGGGCTCAGGCCGGACCGAAACAGCAGAAACCCTCTTCGGCGCCGTCACCCATGACAGTGGCACGGCAAAGTCGAACGGCGAGAAGATTGAACTGCGTTCCCCACGCGATGCTGTCGCCGCGGGCTTCGGCTTCTGTCCCGAAGACCGCAAGCTGGACGGGG
>CEQK01000677.1_pt1 | contig 15132 bp, 19 predicted proteins | sample 531051 | NCBI WGS metagenome assembly CEQK01 (sample SAMEA2621229, study PRJEB7988) | marine metagenome | biome: marine biome (ENVO:00000447); feature: deep chlorophyll maximum layer (ENVO:xxxxxxxx); material: "saline water (ENVO:00002010), including plankton (ENVO:xxxxxxxx)" | depth 150 m
GATAATGACCTCTGTCATTTTGTAATTCAAGATCATTTGTTTGTATTGTACCTGCTACTATTAATTTATCTGCGCTTTCATCCCATTGCATATATTTGCCAGATGTTGCGCCAAAAAATTTAACATCGTGCCCAGTGTCGTCAACTCCAACTGTAATTGTGCCAGCTAATGTTAATCCACCACTTGCAAGTGTCATTAAATCTGTATCGGAAGTATGACCAATAGTAGTTCCGTTAACAATAACATTATCTACTGTTAAAGTTGTTAATGTTCCAAGAGATGTAATATTGCTTTGAGCTGCTGTTGTTACCGTAGCTGCTGTTCCACTGCAATTACCTGTAACATCACCTGTTATATCTCCAGCGAATCCAGTAGCAGTTAACACACCACTACTTGAATTAAATGTTAAATTAGTTCCGCTTTTAACAGCTAAGTCGCCACTTGCACTTGCTGTGAATAAAACATTACAAGAAGTATCACTAGATTCATCAGCAATTGTTACCGTTGTAGCTACTGCTGCTGTACCAGAATACCCTGAGCTTGTAATAGTTCCTAAACTAGAACCTGCATCAGCAAATGTAATAGTACCTCCATCTGCATCTATAGTAATATTACCATCAATATCTAGTGTAAGATTACCAGCTGTAGCATCATCATCAACTGTAGCAATTGTTGTTGCTCCATGTTGTGCTACTGTAATTGAAAATAAATCACCAGTATCTTGGTCATCATAAATTACAAACTTTGTATTATCGCAATCTAATAAGAAATGTGTTGCAGTATCATCATTAAAATTGACTTGTCCGCCTCCAGCATCTATTGTTATATCGCCTCCAATATCAAGGGTAAAATCGCCACTATCAGAAATAGTAGAACCATTTATAGTAATATCATCTACCGATATTTGACCACCAGTTACTGTGCCTGTGGTTGTTATAGCGCCACTACCTACATCTATTGATGTAAACCCTGATGTAATAGAACCAGCATTAAGAGCTCCAACGGTTGTAACGTTTGCTAATGTAGTAAGATTGGTATTTGTAGAGGCTAGAGTAATTGCACCTGTATTTGCTATTGTAGCATCACCAGATAAAGCAACTTCTTGATAGCTTGTTCCATCTGATACTAAAATTTTATTATTAGTAACATCAGGCATTTTAAATAAAGCACCAACAATTATATCGGCATTAAATGTAGCGTTCCCTGCATTCGCCATATCTAAAGTTAAAGCAGTAATGTCACTGCTACTATCGGTTCCTTTAAATATAATAGATTGGTCGCCAGTCACAGCATCTATATAATTGTGTGACCCATCGTGATATATTTGCAAGTCTTTACCTGCGCCTATCGCAAATTTCGTAGCATCAAGTGGAACCCATACATAATCAGATGCACCCTCTAAAAGTTGTAGCATTTGAACACCGCCAGCATAAAAATCTAATGCGTCAGCTGCCGATTCTTGTATGTAACTATCACTTCCATCTCCACCTAATACTAACTTATTTGTAGAAGATATAGCTAAATTACCATTAACTATCTCGTCGTAATTTCCTGATCCGTCACCTTGTACTACTAAATCACCTTCTAGCGTTAGGTCGCCACCCATTGTTCCACCAGCACTAAAATTTTTACTTATTACTTGTCCGTAACCCATAATTCTCCTTACATGTGTACCAAGCAAAGATATTTACTTGCAGCCGATGATACTTGTTTGAAATGAACATATATTGTTCCTCCAACACCTTGTGGTATCTTAACAAATGTAAGCGTTTGAGATGGTAAAACCAAATCATTGTTAGCACTTATAGTATCTGATGTAGAATTATCAAATCTAAATTTTATATCTGAATCACTATATACGCCAATTTGATGTGTGCCACTTACGTCTGAATATACATGACCTTGATCACTTATATCCAATCTTGTTTGCACATCCCATTCAGCAGCAGCTTCAATATTTACAGCTTCACTTGTTTTAAACTTATTAATATCTGCCATATTTTATTCCTCTATTGCAAATTCCATATTAGCCATATCTTGTGGTGATAATTCACATTTAGACAATTGACTAAGTTTTATTTTCTTAAAGCCGTTCAAATCAACTTCTACATTTAATAACTCATTTAATTCTTTTTGAAAAACAGGTAAATCTTTTGAATCTGGCTTTATTGCAAAACTGCCATCTTCTTTATTTTCTTTACCATATTTACGAATTAAATCGCCTCTTGATTGTTCATAAACAGCAAGTTCTTCGCTTAATTGTTTTAGATTTTTTGCAACTCTAAAACTTGCAGCAGCTTTCATTGGTTGCTGCGCAACTTTATTAAGTGCATCTACACTGCCTACTATTTGAGCTAACTTTACTTTCATTTTTTCTCCTTTTTAAATTAATTTTAAATTATGTCATAAGGTACTATAGACCTAGTACCTCCAGTTTTATCTCTTTTCTTCATTCCCATTCTTCTAACCATTTCTTTCCATTTGCTTTCATGGCCTGCTGAAAGATTTAATGCTACAGCAGATACATTTTGATCAGATGAGCTTCCAGCTCTATCCATATACAATCTTGATTTAATATAATCAACTATACCAGAATGGCACGCATTATCTACATCTGGTGTATCGGAAAGTTTTGAAACTGGATTTGGCTCGGCTTGATATTTTATCATTATACCATCAGTAACTGATTCCCGTATAGCCTTCCAATTTTTTCTGTCTGTTGTACTTCTATTACCAGAACTATCTACATTTGTTATAAGGGCTAAATTGTTTCCCTCTATATAATACATAGCTTCATCTTCTGGGTATTTAATATTACTTGCCATAATTTTTCCTATTTACCAAGATTTCTTTTTAATCCATAACATAAAAAACATATCTTTACTTTGAGTCTGGAGTTTCTAATTTAGATTCGCTACTTGCGTCAGTTAATAGTAAATCGGTATTCAATAATCTTGGTATCTTTATATAATCATCTTCATTGTCTAATATAAAAACTTGTAAAACTTTATTTAATTCTAATTTATTATTTGAAGAATCTTCAGAAACATCGCTTAAATCATAATACATTTGATCTGCAACTGCATTTATTTTTGCAGTAACGACTTTTGAATTATATTTACCTAAATCAACTAAAGCATCATTTATTAAATTAATAATATAATTTTCTGGAGCATTCGGAAATACTTGTCTAACTCTTGATACTATTTCTTTAACTGTTAATCCATGTACAGCCATACTAACCTCTTAACCTTTGCAAGCCTTTTTCATAATCAGATTCTAACTTTACTTGCTGTTTTTCCATCCAATTATATTCCATTGTTAATACAGATAACCTAGCTTGAATTTCACTACCATATCCTTGAGCTTCAGATAAGGAAGCATTGATTTGCTTTATTCTCATATCTCCGATAGCAACCCATTCTGATAAGTGCATTTGAGCTCTGGATAATTCTGTTTGCGCAATATTTAACGCAGATGTAACTAATTCAATATCTTCATTGGCTTGAGCTCCATAAGCATCGGTTGTTGCGGATGGTTGATTAGTATTTATAACATCTTCAGCATTATCTATAGCAGCTTTTACTCTTGTTAATTGAGAACTTGCAGCTGTAAAAGTATCTGAATCACCAAATACAGAACTAGAAGAGTCGTCCATTGTGTCAATTATGGCCTCAGCAGCTTCTACTGCATTTGTCATAGCTGTCAAAGCTGTGCTTACTGCTGTGTCACTTGCCTTAGCTGACATCGCATTTTGCAATGATTTTATAGACGCATATAAAGCAACTAAATATTCTGCTTCATCTGGAAAAACTGATATAGCAGACTCACCATATGCAACAGCTGGATATTGAACTTCTGAATACTTGCATGAACCTCCAGAAGGCAATGCGTTTATTTTATTATTTTCAATATAATAAACAGGATCGGTTATTTTTGCATAAGACATATCTGATTCATCAGATACTCTTCCTTTATCTTCTGCACTAATCTGCCTGCAAGGCTGATCTATATCTCCATCATTTCTAAATACATTAAGAATTTTTCCAGTATTTAATGTTTCAGCTTCGCTTCCTGGAGCCATAGAGGTAAACGTAGCTTGAGCTGTACAAAGTGGAAGCAATGACATTGGAAGAGAATTTATAATTTCTTTTGCGCCATCAGTCAAAAATTGTGTTAACTCAGTTTGAGTAGGCGCACTACTCCCATCAATAGATAAACTTGTTAAACCTTCTACTTGTGCTTCAAAAGTAGCCATTATGTACTCGCTACAAAGACTTCAACATCGCAAGCAGCTGTATCAGCGGCACAAGTGATATCAACCAAATCGCCAAATGAATTAGGAGTTATTCCAGCGGCATCCGCAGAATCCATAGTATCCACAACGCCACCTGCTAAATCAGCACAATATAAAAAAGAACATCCTTTATCAACTTTTACCCCAAATTCATCATTATTTTCATTTTTCAAAACTAATGCAATATGATTAGTGCCATCTAAATTTGTAATTCTTATATATCTAACATTGTCTTCATCAAATTGACCTGCTAAATAAGATTTAGATAATTCAGTATTATAAGCTGTTCCAAATCCAAGCAATCCAATTTCATTAGTACCTATATTAACAATTCTTTTTACTATAGATGCAATACTTCCAATTTCTAATGTACGTTTAGAGCCGTAGTCTTGATTATCAAGTATAATATCTTCTTCGATTTTAACTTTTAATGTACCAGCCATTAATATCTCCTAGACTTTTTGGAAGATTTTTTTCTACCTTTTTTCTTTTTAGGTCTACCAACTTTACTTCCGTAAGTTCCTTTACCTTTAGGCATATTAAAATCCTTTCCAGCGGGGATCCGCTTTATTCATTCTTTTCGCGCTTTCGTCAATTGAAATGCTATTAAATTCAACATCAGTTCTTTTGCCAGCCTCTGTTCTCATCCAACTATTTGTTGTAAACTTTGGAGCCGAGGCTCTTTTGCCGCATTCTCTACAATAAAACCAATTTTCAGGATTAGGTTTATCACAATGTTGACAAGAGATTTTAGGCACCTGATACAACCATAGTCATAATTTTATCACCTTTTAAAGCACAATGGGATATAGATATAACTTTGTTATTAGTTGAATCTAATCCAGCTATATAATCATATACATCCTTAGCTATCTGACCAGAACTTTGTGTTTTAGTTCCAGGTATAGGATCATGAATAAATACTTTTACATCTGTGTTTGATGAATTATAATCTGCCATTTCTATTTCCTTATTTTAATTTAATTGGATGTTTGGGGCTAAACCTTTATACGAATAGCCCCACAGTATCCAATACTGTTAATCCTTATTTATTCGGATTATTAAGCAGAAGCGCTTTCTACTACAACAACCGTACCAATAGCAACTGGAACATATCCAGATAGATGCCAATTAGTTCCATCGCAAACAAAAGTCAGTCTTAATCCCTCAATTGCTTGAGAAACAGAACCGTCAATTGTTAATTTAGATAGTCCATCAACATCGTCAACCGTACTATTAGCAGCACCAGCAACAATATATCCATAAATATCTGTTCCATCTGCGCCAGTAGTTATAATAAAATCAGCATCATCATCACAATTTACCGTAAAACAGAAATCGTAATTAACACCAGCTACATCATCTGAAGCTGTTGGCAATGTTAATGTAACATTGTTGTCAACCGCAGACATATCTACCGCGAAAAGAGTTCCAGACTCTGCAGCTGTCAATGTTCTAGTAACTGCTGCAGCATTAGAAATCTTCTGATAGGCTTTTTCGCCAGTTTGATAACTTCCACTATTTTCATTTAATGAAGCATTATACATATTTCAACCTCCTTATAATTCTACTTGATAAAGAGCGTGAGCTTCTGGTAGAGTTACCTCTAAGCCAGCTTCAGTAAGGATCATATCCTTCCTTAAGTCTTCATCAGAATTTTGTACGTTAGTTAAAATTGCAGTATCACGATTCATACCATTTCCTACCAATGGACGATAAGCTACTTTACTCATATCAACCATAGCCATGAAGTTAGCAGAAATACCACGGAATAGTGGTTCTTTTACTAAATGCATTGTACCATGAATTGTTTCGATTGTCATAACTTTGTGTCCAAAAGCACCTGCGCGTTCTTCCATATTCATACGATATGGGAATTGGTTAGCACCAGTTGCTGTTGGAGATGCTGCCTCACTAGTGTTTTTGCTATGTGACATACTTGTAGCCAAGAATGAACTTGAACCAAGCTTGTTAAAATAGCTTACTACAGGTAAACCTGCAAGAACTAGTTTTTCGCTTGCACCACCGCGAGCTGGATCGAAGATTACTTCCATATCTGAAAGCAGTCTATCATATGTTAACTCTGCGCTTGAAACACTTCTAAAGTAAGGTGCTCCAGAAGAGTATGTAAAGTCATTGGTGTTAAGAACAGCTTGACCATTCTTTAGAATATGACCAACAATACCTTCCGAGTATTGAACTGAACTTACTCTAGCTCTTTGTCCAAATAGCATTGCACGTTCGATATCAACTTTATGTTCACGAAGTTTAAGAGCCCAAATGCGCTCCCATTCGTTTGCATATCCTCTATAGCGAGTAGCAATTGCCGTATTTGACATCTCAGCTGCAGTCTTAAAGATTTGAGTATAACCGAAGTCATCTTCAATATCGCTTGACCATGCATCTGGTGAGCCAGTTCCTTCTGCGAAGGATGTACCGATTACTTGGCAATCATCATTATTAGAAATAATATCTTCACCGCTTATAGCGCTATCGCCAGCAGTGGTAGTATTAGAAATGTCAATGATTTTACCATTAAAGGTAGTAGTTGTTCCAGCATCTGTTGGTGATGAATCAACTCTTACCAGAGTTTGTGAGTATCCAGTTGCTCCACTTACGGTATTAACCGCAAAGACCATTCCTTTTACAAGGAAATCTACTGAAGCTCCGCCTGCAGATGTTCCACCCGTAGCGCCATCTGCGTCAACTGTAAATGTATAGGTACTTCCTGCGCTAACAGCAGAACCTCCATTTACATCAGCAGCCATCTTAAAATTACGAGTAGTCCAATCAATTTTGGAACGATTTTCTAAGAATCGAAATACAGGATCGTCCGTAGGTACTTTTGCAACTTTTGAAAGATATACAAAAAACGGAGATTCCTCTGGTGCCAGTTCGGCAACTCTATCTGAGAAATCGTATAATCTTCTGCGGTCGGGCGCTTGCCCAACTCCAGCACTGGTAGCAGCAGCTGTAATATCATAACTGGATTTTACTCCACTTGTAACAGCCATTTGTGTTACCTCCTATTTGATTATAGTTATTAGGGAATTCTCCCTGCTTGCCCTGCTTGCAAAATTCTATCCCAGGCCGACTCTTGCTCGTTCTTTCTAGGTGGTTCACCACCTTGAAGTATACCAGCCGACTTAGGCATGTTTTGAGTTGCTTTTACAGCTTCCATATTTGGAGAAACAGCATCTGGTGATTTATTATAATATTTACGATACACGTCAATTAACAAATCCATTGGTAATTGATCTCTAGGTGTCGTTGCAAATTCAATAAATTCATTGATATCTTTTTCATCCTGCATATCATAGCTTGTAGATAACTCGTTACGCAAATTTTGCAATGCAACTTGTCCTTGTATTTGAGACATATGTTTTCCAACAGCCTCATCTACCAAGGCTTTTTCCTGAGTCATTCTCATTTTATACGAAGGAGACTCAGGCTTGTAATAGGCCTCCCATGGGTCAAATGATGATTCGTCAACAATATTAGAATCATCTTGTGGTTGTATAGTTTCTTGAGCTTGTTTCCCCTCAAGCTTGTTCCTCATCATTTCGACTACATCAGGTCTTTCGTCAAGAACCTTTCGTAGATCATTCATTGGAGCAAGCTCTTCGTACTGAGATTTTAAACTATCATAATCAGCTTTTTGCTTATCATACATAGATTGAAACTTGCGAGTTTCATTTTCCCAGTCAGTTCCGTAATCTATTTGGCCTTCGTCACCTTCTTTAGTAATTAAATTAGGTGCTCTTTTATTGGCTTCGTCAATTACAGCATCTTGAACGCTAGGCACATCTGATGCTAGTTCAACATCTGGCATGGAAACATCCATACCCTCTCTTGTATTTACAGCAGAACTTGCCTCAGCGGTTTCAACCACTTCACTTTGCACTTGTTCTTCCATATAACCTCCTTTTAGATTTCTTCTATTATCGGACAATACCGTTAAATATCCCGAAGAAGTTTAACCTATGATTATTGTTTTGATTGTGCGTTCCCCTTATTTGAGGAACTCCCTTTATTCGCCTTTTGTACTTTCAATTCGGCTTCGGCACGAACAGACGCTTTATCAATCACATTTTCCAACTGATTAAGTCTGCCTTGCTCTTTTTGCTTAGCATCAGCAAGAGCTTTGCTTAGATCAGTCTTGAATTTCTCAGTAATAACTTGTTTTTTAGCATGAACCGCTTCACGGTCAGCTGTTTGCAAGTCACCTTTGAGTTCCTTCACTTCGCCTTCAAGTTTAGAAATATACGACTGCATTTGCGCTATCATACCTTTCCGATTAAGTACACCTTCTTTGTCAAAGATCTCAGTTTTCTTTAAGACCTCGACATCATCTACCAAATTCAACTTATACGCCTCAAGGTACATTTCGTATTCTGCTACCTTGTTAGACGGTAATGTTGAGCCCGATATTATACGAACGTCATGTTGCCCTAATGAAATATCATTATTTATAGCAACAAGTTCTTTCGTCTTATCATCATACATTCTATTGTTTACTGAAAATTCAGTAAGATCATTGTTAGGTTGTACGATTCTAAAAGTTTTTTGATATGTATAGTGACCTTTTGCAAGATTATACATACACTTTCCTAGCTGGTTTAAGCTAGCTTCTATATCTTTTAATTTAGATCTCCCTCTGCTTTCTCCCATTTCTGAAAGCATAGCAGTTCCCCTTACTGTATCTGGAGCCTTTTCGCGAAATCCCTGCATTAATTCTGGGATTCCAAAATTTAAATCTATATAATGCTCTACCCTATCTATCAATGCATAAAATTGCGAAGCTAAAGGCTGGGGCGCTGGAAAATGAGGTTCTCCAAATTCTGGATTATATTCTAAAACAGCATTTGGATTAGCCCAATCTTTTTCTAGCTGCTGAACGTCATCAACACTGCCTTCTGGAACAAGGAGTTTTAAACCTGCAGAAGCTTGTGCGTGACTTAATGTTAATGAAAATAATTTATTTAAGAGACGTTGCGAATCTTTTACTTTCATTACGTCTGATTTAGGATAGGGTGTATTTGTCCAAATATTTGGGACTGGTATTATAGGATAGATGTCAGTATTGAGCATTTGCTCATACAGTAGATATTGACCCATTGTAGCAACCACCTTGATACGTGTTTGCATAATTTCAATGGCTTCAACCAGTCCCGATTGTAACAAATGAGCATTTTCTTGGGTTACAATTTCATATTCTTCAAGAGAAATAATTTTTTCTTCTCCAGTTTGTTTATTAAACAATCTGTAGAAAGGAACTTTAATTTTTTCAAATCTTTCTAATATTCTGTATTTTTCATAACCACCAGAATCTTTATCTTTAACGACATCTGGTGTAAAAGATTGAGAATGATTTTTCATAGAAGAAGAAGGATAATCTTCTTCATTTGACATAGTATCAATATTATCTATAACATCTTCTAACTTAGGATATAAGTTAATAGCTTGATCTTTTGTAATGATCGTAGATAGTATTATAGAAGATGCATCTGTAAAATATCTATTTCTAGCAGCAGGGTCAACATAAACCCTGAAAGGATTAATATGCGTAAATTTTACTTCACCTCTGCCAAAATCATCTTCTGGGTCTACATAAGTATAGAAATACCCAAGACCTGATATTGAATAATCATGTACTACTTGCTTAAACTCTGTGTCACCGTCAGATATATCCCAACAATATTCTAATATTGTTTTCCAAACATTAGCTATTTTATTATCGGAATCTTCCCTTGCAACCGCAGAGTACTTTGGATTTTTAGATGTTAAAAGAGACTTTAACTTATCTACAGCAGCATATACCCTGTCAATAATAAAGTCACCTTGCCCAACAGCGCTTAATGCGTCAGATTCTTCCTTGGTATAGTGATTGCCAAGAACAAAATCTATGGCATCTCTGGCTTCGTCTTCCCATTCTCCGCGCGCATCACGCCATCTTTTCCAAAGGTCTAAATTGTTTTGTGCTTCGTCTTTTTCTATATTTTCGACGTTTTTTGTTTCGCTAGCTATTTTAAGATCTCCTAGTTATATACAATTTGCCTTATTATAAATATAAGGCTAAAAACACTAAATGTCAAGGTTTTTTTAAAAATTTTAAATTCTTTGCCCAGTAATCCAGCTTCTCATTATTCTTTTTGCCATATATTCTTCTTTTTTCTCCATAGCTTCTTCAAAATTTTCCGCATCAAATCTTTTGCTTATTGGAGATCGAGCATTAATAACCGAATACCATAGACCATCAAGTAAGTCATCATTCTTTCCCTTTGGAAAATGAAACATTTCATCAACTAACTCTGAATGATGTTTTTTTATATAAAGCTTTCCTCTATTAACTATCGGGCATAGTAAAGATTCCAACCTATCTTCTTTCTTTATACCAGTTGGAGGTCTTACTCCCCTAGCTATTCCAGGTGCCATTTTTCTATCTTTGCCAGATAACTCATTAACAGCATCTTTAATTATACCCTGCGCACCAACATGCTCTACGTTTGCTCTTCTTATTGGTTGATAATCTTTTGCATATTGAAATATTTTTCTAGGCATATCATATAAAGGTATATGCTCGTGAAATAAATCTATTACATAAATATTTTTATCGCTATCAATACCAGCAACAACAATAACTTGGTAATCATGTTGGGCGGAAGACTCATAAGCCAAGTCCACACCCATATATATATTAACAGGAATCGCATCTTCCCTAGTAACAATATAAGCTTGATTGTTTTTAGATTTGAATTCTCCATCATAGTAATTAACTTTATCTATTTTAAATTTAGCGCTATCTAAATCTCGAGCATCATTCATATACTCTTGGGCAAATTTATGAAGCTGCCCTACATTTTCATAATCTTTTCTTATACTTGCTATTTTTTTCTTAGGGAAATAAGATGGCCATAAAGGAATATCGTTTTCCATTACCCTATGAAATATCATTTGCCAAGTATACTCTTCTCCCTTTTCTTTAGCATCTAAGTATCCATCATATATACCCTGTAAAGCAGAGTCATAATGCACTATAGTTCCAATGAGCCAAATAGCACCTTCATTTCCTTTGGACTCTTCTAAGGCTGGATAAACAGTTGACATAAGCCATTCTTTAATTTCTTTTCTTCTCTCTGGAGTTTTTGTATTTAACTCAGATTCAAAGTCATCAAGGATAATTTTTGTATATCTAAGTCCTAACTCCGACCTACCACGAAGTCTTTGGCTAGTTCCCTTAGCTATAATCCTATCACCCTTTGAAGTCGTTATTTCTTTTTCAGTCCATTTGTTTCCAGTAAGGTCGCCAAAATAATAATGCAAAGCAGGATTAAGCTCTATATGTGTTTTAATATATTTTAAATGATCCACTGCTTGACCTTGTTCTTCTGATACCCAAGCAGCAAATTCATTCTTACCTTTTTCATTAAAATAGATTCGATGTAAAATAGCTGCTTTAGCCATTGTAGATTTTGTATGACCTCTCGGAAGAACAACACAAAGTCTTCTTATACCATTATCTAAAAACTTTTCTCCAACCTCATGATGGAACGGTGCTGGCTTAGACTTCATAAAGTCTTCTGGCAAAAACAGTTGACCAAAAGCCACAAGGTCTTTTGATACCATGTTCAGCACCCTTTCTTTTTCATTCAAGTCATTTGGTATTATATTAAAATTATCTATTGTACCAATCTCCGTTTGGGACTTCTTTAAATATATTTGTAAGTCTGACTAACTCTGGCCCAGCAACATAAGTCCATGCCTCTATATTGTCACCATTATCCATATCAACTTTTACCTTGACCCTCTTATAGAGTCCAGTATTGATTCCTTCATACATATCATATTCTTTAAGTTGCTGGCTATTAACTTCATGAACCTCAACAACGGTGCCATTTCCTTTTTCATCTTGTATCATAGCTGGAAATTTTTGATGACCAGGATACACTAAAGATGTTTTTTTTATTTTTCCAGTGTTATCACTGCCATTTCTAAGTGTCCCGTAAACAGCTAATTTCATTTTTTTGCCTTAGCTTTAGATTTTGGTTTTTCTTTTTTTACAACTTTCTTTTTATTGCTACCCAAAGAAACAGATTTTATATTAAAATTTTCTGGACAATCTATTTCCCCAATAACTTTTTGAACCAAAGCAAGCATAGAGACATTGTTAATAAGATATCTTTCTAAAATATGCTTTAATTTCTTTTCGTCTAACCCTTCGTGAGTCTCGAGCGTAATTGTAAATTCAACTTTTTTCATTATGTTTCTCCTTGATTAAATATTAAACCAGGCATTTTTATTTCAAATTCTTCATCGTAAGATGAAAAACACTCAGAGCATTCTACTGAAAAATAGTTATCACTTAAATTGTACCATATAGATGAGTATTTCCTCATAGGAAATCCACAAATTAAACAATTTTTATTTTTCAACTTCTCTTGAAGCTTCAATGAGCTTTTTCGAATTTCCACCTTGGATAACATCAAGCTGCTCCTTTGTAAAACCTTGGAATAGTGTAACAGACTCTGTTCTTTTTTCGGTATCCATCATACCGCTAATCTGCATTAAAGTTTTAATAGCCTGTATTTTATCCTTATCTTGAGATTCTTCCTTGTCAACAACTTCTTTCATTCTTTCAAGAAGGTAAAGCGGAGTTATCTCGGCTTCATTTAATACCTTGTCTACTTCTTCTCTGATCAAACCTTTAACCCTTTCAGTACTTAATAATATTTTTCCTTGACTGTCTGCGTATTTTTCATTATTGGTTGGATATGCCTTCATAAAAGCTTCTGCTATACCGTTGCCTTGAGCGACATATTTAGCAAAAAGGAATTCTCTTCTAGTGGGCTTCTTTCTATTTATCTTTTGTTGATAAGCAGAAACATCACTAGAGCCTATAGAATACATATTTTTTCTTGGCTCGCCATCCATTAATATATTATCTTTGCAGATAAAAGTGCCAATAGCTGTCCTAACGTAATTTCTAGACACGCCCGAAGACTGACTATTTTTTACTTTACCAAGTTTTAGTATTCTACAAACTTGGCCGTCGTCAGTCAAAACCCAGTTACCTTCGGTACCTTCCCTCCAATTGCGATTCAATTTTTCATTAGGACAGTATTGGCGAAACTCCTCTTCGTCATCGTATATTCTGTGTTCTACATTTTTTATTTTGCGAACCAGCATATATTACAATATAACCCTTAAATGTGCTTTCGTCAAGTTTATCTAGCTACGCTTCTTAGTTCAGTTTTATTTGTACCAAGACTAGTTTTGCTTCTAATAAATGGAGAATTACATCCTCCGCACCTGTAAACAGGAAATTCATTAGAACTTGTAAAATACGTAGCATTTGACGCTTTTATATTTTTACTTCCACAGGTAGGGCAAACATTGTCATCCATCAATACGCCAAGATTAGGATGGTTTTTAATGTATGGTCTTAACTTAAGATAGACTTGTTCTAGTCCAACAACGTCTCTTTCATTATAGTTAAGCATATTACCTAAAGCTTCTTTATTCCCATTCATACAATCTAACCATAATTGAAAATCAGTCTTTAACTTTTCAGCTAAACCAAAAGTTTTTGTAAGAAAATCTTGCTTATTAGAACTGAAAGCAAATTCTTTTCTTGCGATCTTCAATGTATCTATAGATTTATATGGAGATGGTGGAGCCATGTCATTAAGTATGAACCTAGCATTTAATTTTCTTAAATCAAATCTATCTCCATTATGAGCAATTACTATATCAGCTTCATCAAGCAGTTTCCAAATAGAAGAAAGAACTCTTGAATCATCTCTTGATACAGCTTCTTCTGGGCTTACTATGTCAGATATTACATTATCGTCATACAGCCATTTTGCAGCCCAAGATAATACATACCATACTTTTTGATTACCATCGTTATCTTTAACTAAATTAGTAGGTGGAACATATTGCTTTCCAAAATCCCAAACCCATACAGGCATTGGCGTTGTTTCTATATCAAATAATAATATCTTTGGAAGGACAGTTAAATCCGAAAGATCGGTTGGTCTTGTCCATCCCATAGATTCTATTTTTCGAGTAACAGATTTATATGTACGCATAAACCCAGCATTATCTAATTCGCTACATATATCACGTACACTCTTCATTGTTCTTGTATATTGATTTAGGATCTCAATTTCAGCTTTAGTCCACTTCATATTTACTTTCTCCTAGTTTTAGATATTAAAAGACCTATTCTAAAAAAAGATTTTAAGAATAGTGATTCTATATAATATAGTAAGGTTTTTATTTTCCCCATACTTTCTCCGATACTAGTTGTGCAATAACTCCATAAATAGATAAATCCTTAAAAGCGTCCATATATGTTTCATTGTCAACAGCGTTCTTGCCTCTATGCTTTATTATAATATTCTTTAATCTATTTACTTTGTCATTCATTCTAATTACTAAAGCTGTTAATGCAAACATTCTATCTTCATGTTCGTCCATATCGCCACCAAGTGTAATATTTCCAGAACCATAATCGTATTGCTTCTTGCAAAATAGATCGTATTGACTATCAGCTATCTCTTTAAACTTATCCATCATTATAGGATAAGCAGTTTCTATTGCTTTAATTACTTGCTTGTCTTTTTCCACAGATACTCTCCTACACCTAGTTGATGAAATCCATTAGCAAGAGTCTCTATCAATCCTTCATCGTGATTGCATCCATTATTTACAAGTACAGCATGAATTACTTCGTGAAGAAAAGTTTCATTCCTTCTTGAAGTTACTAGCTTTTCATCTAGGTAAATTTCATTAGTGCGAGGATTATTCATACCGAATAAATATTTATTATC
>CEQK01012416.1_pt1 | contig 15124 bp, 15 predicted proteins | sample 531051 | NCBI WGS metagenome assembly CEQK01 (sample SAMEA2621229, study PRJEB7988) | marine metagenome | biome: marine biome (ENVO:00000447); feature: deep chlorophyll maximum layer (ENVO:xxxxxxxx); material: "saline water (ENVO:00002010), including plankton (ENVO:xxxxxxxx)" | depth 150 m
ACGGGCTCCGCTTTCAGAATCTGGTCGCGCTCGGCCACCGGCACGATGTGGTCCGGATGGGTTATTTGCAGGTTGTCGCCGTAGCGTTCGATGACGCCGGACACAATGCGGGTTTCGCCCTCGGGCAGGATCTTGGCCAGGTAATCGTCCCGGGCATGAAAGAACACGAGGGTGAGAAAACCCGAATCGTCGGAAACCTGGACCTTGTAGGGCTGACGGCGGTTGTGGGGTTTGGCGTGGGGGCCGACGGTCACGGTCAGGGTGGCGACGCGCCCGGCTTCGGCCTCGGCGATCTTGGGGGTATAGCGGCGGTCGACGATCCCGGTCGGCAGATGGAACAACAGATCAAGCAGCCGCCCGCCGCCGCACAGCTTTTCGATCACCGATCCCACGCGTGGACCGACGCCGGGCAGCGTCGTCACGGGCTTGAACAGTGGGAACAGGATTTCCGGGCGCATTTTGGGGCAGGGCCTTTTCGACGGCTGACAAGGCGGGTTGAAGCGACTATATCCTACGTTCCCCGACGCGATCTTTCGATAGGAACCGGCCCCCAGATGGACGCCCGCCGCAAACGCATTCTTTTTCGTGCCCAGCACTGCGGCATGAAAGAGAACGATATCATCCTGGGCGGTTTCGCCGAGGCACGGATCGAGGCCCTGTCCGAGGCCGACCTGGACGCCTTCGAGGTGCTGCTGAAGCAACCCGACAACGACGTCTACACCTGGGTCTCAGGGCGCGCAGCGCCGCCTGCCGAATTCGCGACGGAACTGATGCGCCAAATTCTCGTCTTTAATGACCAATAATCGCAAGAACCCGTGACCGGCATGGAAAAACATTGGTATTCGCCCGGCATCCGCCGCGTGTTCGGCGTGCCCGGCGGCGCGGAAGCCCTGATTTTGGCTGATGCGGCACGGGCCGGAAAGACTGTTCTGTTCATCGCGCGCGACGACGTGCACATGGACCAGGCGGCGGAGGCCCTTGCCTTCATGGCGCCGGATCTGGCCGTGCTGACCTTTCCCGCCTGGGACTGCCTGCCGTACGACCGGGTGTCGCCCAAGACCGACATCGTCGCCCGACGCGTCGGCACCCTGACCGAACTGCGTCACGGCGTGACCGGAAAGGGCACACCGCCGGTCGTGCTGACGACCGTGTCTGCGGCCCTGCAGCGCGTGCCGCCCAGAGTCTATTTCGACGATGCGGGGTTGAGCCTTCGCGTCGGTGACCGCACGGGGCCGGAAAAGGTTCTGGAAAGCCTGGCCCATGCCTCCTACCAGCGGGTCGAAACGGTGTACGAGCCGGGAGAATACGCCGTGCGCGGCGGCATCATCGACATCTATCCGGCGGGGGCGGCGAACCCCGTGCGCCTGGATTTCTTCGGCGACGAGTTGGAACAGGTGCGGACCTTCGACCCGACATCCCAACGCTCCGACGCCAAGCTCGACGGTTTCGCCATTCGCCGGGCGCTTGAGGCCCCCTTGGATGCGGAAGCCGTCTCGCGATTTCGCTCCGGCTACCGCGTCGCCTTCGGCACGGGCGGCGACGATGATCCCTTGTATGAAAGCATTTCCGCCGGGCGCGCCCATCCGGGCATGGAACACTGGCTGCCTTTGTTCCACGACGGCATGGATACCCTGTTCGATTTCCTGCCCGACGACGTGATCATCGCGTTGGAGCCCCAGGCGGGCGAATCGGCGGAAGGCCGCCTGGCCATGATCGCCGATTATCATCAGGCGCGGGTGGAAATGGCGAATACGCCCCAGGGGGCCATGGCGGGCGTGCCCTACCGGCCGCTGCCGCCGGAACAATTGTATCTGGCGCCGGATGAGTGGCGGCAGATCGAAGGCGGGCTGAACGTACGTGAACTGTCGGCCTTCGATGCCGCCGGTGACTGGCCCGACGCCATCGACCTGGGCGGGCGGCCGGGCCGTGAATTCGGCGACGTGCGCGCCCGGCCCGACGCCGACGTGTTTCAGGAGACAGCGGCGCATGTGAAGGCGCTGTTGGCCGAGGGCCACACCGTCGTGGTCGATACCTATTCCGAAGGGGCCCGCACGCGCCTGATCACCGTGCTGGCCGAACGCGGCGTGACGCTGACCCCCGCCGCCGATTGGCAATCGGCGCTTAAGGGGCCGGGGGCCACGGCGATCGTCCTGGGCCTGCCGCGCGGCTTCGTGCTGCCGGGCCGGGTCACGGTCGTGTCGGAACAGGACATTTTGGGCGAGCGCGTGGTGCGCCGCCACCGGGTCAAGGTGCGCCCGGAAAACCTGATCGCCAGCGTGTCGGACATCAACGAAGGCGACTTGGTCGTCCATGCGGAACACGGCATCGGGCGTTACGACGGGCTGCAGACCATCGACGTCGGCGGGGCGGCGCATGATTGCCTGATGCTGGTCTATGCCGGCGACGACAAGCTGTTCATCCCGGTCGAGAATATCGAGATCGTCACGCGCTACGGCTCCGAAGGCGGGCCGGGGCAGTTGGACCGCCTGGGCGGGGCCGCCTGGCAGGCGCGCAAGGCCAAGATGAAGGCGCGCATCCGCGACATGGCGGAAAAGCTCATGCAGGTCGCGGCGGAACGCCTGATGAAGGACGCGCCGCGCCTGGAAGGGCACCCGGGGGCTTACGACGAATTCTGCGCGCGCTTCCCCTATGACGAGACGGAAGACCAACTGCGCGCCATTTCCGACACCCTGGAAGACTTGGCCAAGGGCCTGCCGACGGACCGGCTGGTCTGCGGCGATGTCGGCTTCGGCAAGACCGAGGTCGCGCTGCGCGCCGCCTTCACCGCGGCGCTCACCGGCAAGCAGGTCGCCGTCGTGGTGCCGACGACGCTGCTGGCGCGCCAGCACTTCAAGACGTTTCAGGAGCGCTTCGCGGGCTTCCCCGTGAAGATCGGGCAACTGTCGCGTCTGGTCACCGCCAAGGACGCGGCCAAGGTCAAGGAAGGCATGGCCAAGGGCGATATCGACATCGTTGTCGGCACCCACGCGCTGCTGGCCAAGGACGTGCGCTTCCGCGACCTGGGCCTGCTGATCATCGACGAGGAACAGCATTTCGGCGTCGCCCATAAGGAACAGTTGAAGCAACTGAAGACCAACGTCCACGTACTGGTGCTGACCGCGACGCCGATCCCGCGCACCCTGCAGATGGCCCTGTCGGGCCTGCGCGAGATGAGCCTGATCGCGACGCCGCCGGTGGACCGGTTGGCCGTGCGCACCTTCGTGCTGCCGTTCGATCCGGTCATCATCCGCGAGGCCATGGTCCGCGAACTGCACCGGGGCGGGCAGGTCTATTACGTATGCCCGCGCGTGTCGGATTTGGACGGCGTCGCCAACCAGATCACGGAAATGATGCCCGACGCGCGCATTGCCCTGGCCCATGGGCAGATGAAGCCGCGCGATCTGGAAGACGTGTTCCAGGCCTTCGCCGACGGCGCCTATGACGTGCTGGTCTCGACCAACATCATCGAATCCGGCCTTGACCTGCCGCGGGTCAACACCATCATCATGCACCGCGCCGACCGCTTCGGCCTGGGTCAGCTGTATCAACTGCGCGGCCGGGTCGGGCGGTCGAAGATCCGCGCCTATGCCTATCTCACGGTGCCCGCGCGCGGCAAGCTGACGCCGACGGCGGAAAAGCGGCTGGAGGTCATGCAGACCCTCGACACCCTGGGCGCGGGCTTCACCCTGGCCAGCCACGACATGGACATTCGGGGGGCGGGCAACCTGCTGGGCGAGGAACAGTCCGGCCATATCCGCGAGGTCGGGGTCGAGCTCTATCAGCGCATGCTGGAAGAAGCCGTGGCCGAGGCCAAGAGCGGCGGCGGCGAGAGTGCTGTGGACGAGGACTGGAGCCCGCAAATCTCCCTCGGTACCGAGGTGTTGATCCCTGACCACTACGTCGCCGACCTGAGCCTGCGCCTGGAACTCTATCGTCGAATCTCCCGCCTGTCCGGCGACGACGAGATGGAGGACCTGGCGGTCGAACTGATCGACCGTTTCGGGCCTCTGCCGGACAGCGTGCAGAATCTGTTGGACCTGGTGAAGCTCAAGGGATCGTGCCGCCGTGCCGGGGTCGCCAAGGTCGATGCCGGGCCGCGCGGCGCCACCGTGCAGTTCCGCGGCGACGATTTCGCCGACCCGGCGGGCCTGGTGCAATGGATCACCCAGCAGAAGGGCAAGGCCAAGCTGCGCCCCGACCACCGGCTGATCTACGTCAGCGACTGGCCCGACAAGCAGACGCGGACCAAGGGTGTGCGGTTCCTGGTGTCGCAATTGGCGGCCATCGCAGGCAAGGCGGCGTAAGGGGTTTCGGTAATTATCACCTTAACAAAGCGAATCTACTCATGTGCGGCGACGGCGACAAGGACAAACCCGAGATCGAAGTTACGCCGGAGATGATAGAGGCGGCCAACGCGGCTATTGTTGATCTGCCTGAATCACCATCGGTAGTAGCGTTGGCAACTGGCATCTATCGGGCAATGCATCGGGTTTCAAAGTGCTCGTGTCTTTCGCAGCAATGCGATCTGGGCGAATTAGATGGTGCAGGCGTGAAAGGTAACCAGCCGTCATAAACGTCTCGTCGGCAGTCTTTCTCAGAGTTCCGACATCGGCCTCATAGACACGTGCCGTAGGTTCTTTTCCGCGATTTGGCTGGCTCAATATCTGATTAAAATCGCCGCCCATGGGCAAAAAATGAGATACTCGGTTGCGGTTGGCCTGACAAATTTCAAAGCAGTCTATCCCATATAGGATTGCGGCTCTTAAGTTGGTGTTTTTCTCATATTGGTTTGCAAGATAGCGGAGTTTGTTCGCCATAGTTCCGGGAGAGATATCAAACGTGTGAAGGCTGCCGATCTTGAAGTCTAGCCCGCTGTAAAGCCACGTTAGCCGGTGTATACTTTTTTCGGCCATCGCGAACGACATTCCGATTATCCCGATGGCATGAAGCTGATCTACGGGAAACGTTGGCTGATATTTGAGGGTCCATTCATCCATGGCGACACCTAAGAAAGAGAAACCCAAGGATATCGAGGTCGAGCCGGACGCTTGGGAACGGTTCACCAAGACCGTCGACAAGGCAGCGCCTGTGAAGCGGCCAAAGCCGAAGAAAGAGAAGCCCTAGACGTCGATTTTTTTGAGTGACTCGGGAACAAACTTGTTCTGCTGGTGGGTGTTCTTTTCGTCGAACCAAACGCAATAGACCCTCATTGCACCATATTCCTCTTCGCACCATTGGACTGTCATAGCCGGCCCGCCGGATTTCAAGGCAACCGTGTCGCCTGCGGTAAACGGTTTGTCGGACATAGTTTCCATTCCTTTGTCTGCCTGGGATGCTAGGGAGTTTATCATGACAATGCGCGTAAAGCGTGCAAGTTTTTGCCCGTCTGACCTCGAAATAGTGCAGCCGCATTCGGTGGATGTCGCACTATCCGCGAAGATCGGCGATTATGTCCGTTTGAACTCTGGCGGCCCGCAAATGATGGTGGTGGACGATCTTGGGAGTAGACTGGTTGCCGCTTGGAGAGGCCCCAACGACACCACGCAAGAGATCACCCTTCCGAAGGCTTGTTGCCACTTCGTCTCGCCATTAGGCGCGCAATCACATCCGCCGGTTTAAGGACTTTGAGAGGATTACGCCTGCGCACCAGTCCGCCGATAGGTCAGGCGCTTGCCGACGATGCCCGCTGCGGCCAGTTCGGCACGCTCCATATCCGTGATCTTGCGGGTGTTGTAGCGGAAATCGAACTCGTTCAGGTACGCCTGTAGGTGCTTTTCGGCACAGTGCTGATAGACGCCCTTCATGCCGCGCTTGAAGATCGAAAGGTAGCCTTCGATGGTGTTGGAGTGCGCGCCCGTTTGCGGGTGAACATACTGATATTCGGAATGAGTCACGGTGTAGTGACCGGCGTATTCCTTCCCGACCGTCGTATAGAGGCGGCTTTCGTCGGTGTTCAATTCGCTGTCGCGGCGCACGTTCTTGACGAGGATATCGCGGACCATCGCGGCATGCGGATAGTCACGGACATGGAGGGCGCGAGACGAGCCGCCGCGCTCCACCAGGGCAACGACGGCGCGCTGAGAGACCGGGCCACGGTCGCCACGGCGCTTGGAGCGGCCCGGCTTTTTGCCGAAGTAGGTTTCATCGGCCTCGACCACGGACCCGCCACCGCCCAAGGGCGTCGGATTGTCGTCTTTCATGGCTTCGCGGATGCGGTGCGTCATGAACCAGGCGGTCTTGTAGGGCAGCCCGAGCATGCGAGAGAGTTGGTTCGCGCTCATGCCCTTCTTGGAGGCCGATAGCAGGTACATGGCCATAAGCCACTTGGTCAGCGCGATCTTGGAGCGTTCCATGACGGTGCCGACCGTGACGGTGAATTGCTTACGGCAGGCGTTGCACTGGTACAGGCCCGGACGGTGCGCATCGCCTTCCATCTTCGTGTATTCCTGTTCGCCGCAGTGCGGGCAGACAGGACCGTTCGGCCAGCAGCGGGCTTCAAGCCATTCGCGGGCTTTGGTCTCGTTCTGGAAGATGGGGTTCGAAAGGTTGTTCATGGTGTTATCTCCTTGTAAGAAAACGTACAAAAGTGCGTATGCTTTGCCAAGGTGATAATTTTCGGGGTTTCTACGAGTAGGAAATCAGTGGACGACCTGCGTGCCCGCCTGAGGGGCGACGACGGGTTCGCCCACGGTCAGCGCCAATCCCCATTCCGCCTTCTGCACCGTGGTGGCCACCATGTGGCAGAACCCGTGCAGCAGTTTCTTGTCCAGGGTCACGGTGACGTTCATGTCGTTGGAGGTCTGAAACCCCAACACCAGTTTCTTGCCATCCCAGGGTTTGACCTTGGCGCCGACAACGATCATCGGGCCCGTATTGGCGGTCAGATCGACCGTGTCCTCATCGTGCTTGCGGGAAAAGTCGGAGTCCTGCACGGCGGCCTGATGTTCCATGCCCAAGACCGCGTCGCGCACCTTGGCGGGCACGTCGGGGGCCGGGGGCGGGGCCTCGGAGGCGCCGGCGGGGGTGTCCTCGTCCTTGGCTTGCGGGCGCAGGCCGCTGAGGTCCGCCGTCTGCGCCAATTGACCGCCCAGCGCCGGCCACATCGCCGCGATGAAGCGGCGGGTCAGCCATAGGCGGTATTCGGTTTTTTCGCTGGTCGCGATGCGCAGCATCATGCGGTCCTCGGTGGGCACGTAGGTCACCGTCATCTGATGCAGGCGCTTTGTCACGGTGGGATCGCGCCCCCGGCTCAGGCGGCCGAGGCGGCGGCGTCGAGCATGCGCGCCAGAATCTGCGGTTCCTGGGCGCCGGAAATCACCATGGGGCCGGAGAACACGAAGGACGGCACACCGTTGACGCCGAGGCGGTGGGCGCGGGCGTTGTCCTGGGTCACGGCCTCCAGGTCCGTATCGCCGGCCAGATAGGCCCGCAGGTCGGCACGGCCGAGGCCGTGGCGGTCGCCGATGTCGAGCAGCACTTGTTCCTCGCCGATGTCGAGGCCATGAACGAAATAGGCGACGAACAGGGCTTCGACCACGGCGTCGGCGGCGGCGCCGTGGCGGGCAGCGTATTTGACCAGGCGGTGGGAATCGACGGAATTGGGCGTCTTCTGGATGCGCTCGAAGGCGAAATCGATCTCGACCGACTGACCGGCCTCACCGATCGCGCCGTAGATGCGCCGCACCCGCGTTTCCGATCCGAATTTCTTGACCAGATAGGCCGTGCGGTCGACGCCGTCGGGCGGCAGTTCGGGATTCAACAGGAACGGCCGCCAATGGGTGGTGACGTTCAGGTTTGGGCGCAGGGCCAGGGCCTGATCCAACCGGCGCTTGCCGATGTAGCACCAGGGGCAGACGGTGTCGTAGATGATTTCGATGTCCACGCGGCGGGCCCTTAATCCCTAATCAGGGCAAAGTATAAGGGGGCGGCACGGACGTGCACACCCCCTTGATACCCGGCCTGCCGGCGGGAGGGGAGGACCGGCTGGCCGGTGCCTCAGTGGCTGAAGCGCGGCCGGGGCTGATAGAGCGCCCGGTTGAACGCGGCCCATTCCGGCGGCGAATAAGGGTAGGCCGTGGCGGCCGGCGTCTTTTTGGGCCGGTTGAAGATGAAGCCGCGGAACAGAATGATGTGCGAGAGCATGTCGTGGTCTCCTTTCAGGGTGGAGAATCGCTAGACATCAATATACGCACATTGTGCGGAAAAATCCATTAAATATGCGCACAGTGTGCGCTTCATGGGTGTGGAAAACCAAAAGGTCTATACATTTTTCCGGGCATGTTTTGCTTAAACGCAAACACTTAGACGCGCCGCGGTGATCCGGAAAAAACTTTTGTCTATATGACCTTAGTCCAGCACCGGAACGGGGCAGGTGCGCCGGAAATCAGCGCCGCGCGTCCGGCACCCGCAGGATCAGGATGAACCCGACGACAAAGAAGGCGATCACCGTCGCCATGCCGTGGCGCTGGCTTTCGGCCATGCTGGTGGCCCAGGCGACGGCGGCGGGGCCGACGAAGGCCGTGGCCTTGCCGGCCAGCGCCATGAAGCCGAACATTTCCGTGCGCAGGTGGTCGGGGGCAAGATGCGCCATCAGGGACCGACCCGCCGCCTGGCCCGGGCCCACGAACAGGCCGATCCCAAGCGCGAAGGCCCAGAACAGGGCCTTGTCGGTGACGGAGACGATGGCGAGCCCGAACACGATCAGCCCCAACAAGGAAATCAGGATCGTGCGCTTGGGCCCCATCCAATCGTCGACCCAGGCCATGGCGAAGGCGCCGATCCCGGCGGTGACGCTCATGCCGATGCCAAGCTGAATGACCTCGGCCTGTTCCATGCCGAAGGTGCCGGCGGCGTAGATACCGCCGAAGGTGAACATGGTGCCGAGCCCGTCCATGTAGATCATGTAGCCGATCAGAAAGACGATGATCCCGTCATAATCCCGCGCGCGCTTCAGCGTGCCGCGAAGCGTGGCGATGCCGTCGCGCACCGCCGTCAGGGCCGGCAGGCCGCGGGACGGCGTGTCCGGGGTGAACAGGAACAGGGGCAGGGAAAACAGGGCCAACCAGATCGCGACGAAGGGCCCGGAAATGCGCACGTGTTCGGCCGTCTCCTTGTCGAGGCCCAGCCACGGCACCTCGGGCTGCACGAAGCCGACCAGCAGCACGATCAGGCAGACGATGCCGCCCGCATAGCCGAAGCCCCAGGCCCAGCCCGACAGCCGCCCGATGCGGTCGCGCCCGGCGACGTCGGGCAGCATGGCGTTGTAGAACACGGTTGCCGTCTCGAACGTGAAGTTGGCGGCGGCGGCCAGGACGAGCGCAAGTACGACCGATGACGGAGAGGGTTCCACATACCACATCAGCGCCGTCGCGATGACGAGGCCCAGGGTGAACACGAAGATCCAGGGTTTACGCCGCCCGCCCCGGTCGGCGATGGCGCCCAGGACCGGTGCCGAAATGGCGACGCAGAACGACGAGGCGGAAATGGCGTAACCCCACATTTCCGTGCCGGCGATGGGATCGGCGGCGACCGCCTTGGTGAAATAGGCGCTGAACACGAAGGTCGAGATGACGGCCGCATAGGCCGAGTTGGCCCAGTCGTACATGGCCCAGGCGAGGGCGCCCAGGAACAATGCGGGTTTCGTCGGTGCCGTGGGCTGCGGTTGGTCAGTCATCGGCGAAGGGCCATGTCGGGGGCATCCGGTGTCGGTTCGTTGATGGTGGCGACGGTAAGCCGGATCGTTAACGGCAGGCAAGGAAGTTGCCGGATGATTGCGCAACCGCGTTGCAATGATGACGAAGACTCGCCATACGGCGGCCATGATTGTCGGGCAAAAGCTGCTCGATAGATGATTTTCCTCAACAACATGGTCCGCGAAAGTCAGGCATGCAGTACGATCCCAAAGAAATCGCAAAAAATTTGATCCAAGAGCACGGATTGGACGGTGCCCTTTCCGTCGCCATCGAAGGTGCTATCGATGCGCAACGTGCGGGCGACAATTATACGCTGAGCGTCTGGCGGGAAATTAAGGCGGTCATTCGCAAGCAAATCACCGACCAGGCGGCATGATGTATCTGTCGATTTGACGGTAGGCGCGGGTCTTGTCCCCGCAACCGGAAACGGGCCCCGTTGGGGGCCCGTTTGTTTAGGTTCTCGCCATTTTCATGGAAGTGGTTGCGGTTGCATCACTGTCCTTTGAAGTTTGGCGGCCGCTTGCTGAGAAAGGCGTCCATGCCTTCGCGGAAATCCTCGCTCATGTAACACATGAGCAAGAGGTCACGGCCGCCGCCCGGCGGCAATTCGGTGCGCAGGCGCAGGAACGCCTCTTTGGTCGCCTGCAAGGTGAGGGGTGCATACTCGGAGATCTGACGGGCGATCTCCTCGGCGCGCGGCGCGACCTCGTCCGGGGTTTCGACCATTTCAGTGATGAAACCGTATTCGAGCGCGGCCGGAGCCTCGATCATCTTCGCGCGGAAGATCATGTCCTTTGCGCGGGCCGTGCCGATCAGGTCGGCCAACCTGGCAAAGTTCATCATCGACAGGCAGTTGCCGAGCGTGCGCGCGACGGGAAATCCGAAGCGCGACGTCCGCGCCGCGATACGCAGATCGCAACAGGCGGCGATGCCGGCGCCGCCGCCCGCACAGGCACCGCGAATGGCGGCGATGGTCGGAATCCTGCAGCGTTCCAACGTGCCGAGCGTGCGGTCGATCCGCGCCTCATAAGCAAGCGCATCCTCTTCCTTGTCGAAGGCACGGAACTGCGACATGTCGGTGCCGGCGGCGAAGGCTTTTTCGCCGGCGCCGGTCAGGACAAGCGCCCGGATATCCCGGGTTTCATTGGCATCGGCGCAGATTTGGGCCATGCGTTCATACATCGCGAAGGTCATGGCGTTGCGGGCCTGCGGGCGGTTGAAGGTCAGGAACCCGATACCGTCGCGAACTTCGTAAAGAATGTCTTCGCCGGCTTCGCCGGCGAGATCGGCATCGATGTTGGGGGGCGTGTTGGAGGGCGGCATCATGTGATGGTCCTTCATGGTCGATTGATGGGAGTAGGCGTCAGCAGTGGGTTTGACAATGCACCGCTTATACGACGCCGGCGTCTTTGAGGTCGGCGATTTCCGCAGGTGAATATCCGAATTCCTGCAGAATTTCGTCGGAGTGCTCGCCCCGTTCCGGCGGGGCCAGTTTCATCGAACTGGGTGTCTTGTTCATCTTGATCGGCTGGCCGACCAAGGTGAGTTCACCAAGCGTATTCGACGTCACCTTTTGGGCCATTTCAAGGTGCTGAACCTGGGGATCGGCGAAGACCTTGTCGATGGTGTTGATCGGCCCGGCCGGCACGCCCGATTTGTTGAAGCGGCTGATCCAGGTGTCGCTGTCGGCGGTGCGGAGAATGGCATTGATCTCTTCGCCGAGCGCGTCGCGATTCTGAGAGCGCAGGGCAGAGGTCTTGTAATCCGGGTGTTCGATCAGGCGTTCGGCATCGACAGCCTGACAAAACCGTTCCCAGATCACCTGGCCCGTAACCGCCAGATTGATGTAGCCGTCAGAGGTCTCGAAGACGCCGGTCGGGATCGACGTGGGATGATTGTTGCCGGCCTGGGGCGGCACTTCACCATTGATCAGCCAACGCGTCGCTTGGAAATCGAGCATCGCGATCTGGGACTGCAGAAGAGAGGTCTGAACCCATTGACCTTCGCCGATCTCATCGCGGGCCAGTAGGGCGACGAGAATGCCGAGTGCGCAATACAGGCCGGAGGTCAGGTCGGCGATCGGTATGCCGACACGCATCGGACCTTCGCCGGGCTTGCCGGTGATCGACATCAACCCGCCCATGCCCTGGGCGATCTGGTCAAATCCTGGGCGCTTGGCGTAGGGGCCGTCCTGGCCAAAACCGGAAATCGACGCATAGACCAGTTGCGGGTTGATGGCCCGAAGGCTTTCGTAATCGATGCCGAGCCGGTCTTTCACATCGGGGCGGAAGTTTTCGACGATGACATCGGCCTTTTCGACCAGACGTTTCAACACGGCGAGACCTTCCGGTGACTTCAGGTTGAGCGTCATCGCGCGTTTGTTGCGGTGGAGATTCTGAAAGTCGGAGCCATGCCGCGGGCCGCCCGGGCCTTCTGCTGCATCCAATGCCTCGGGAAGTTCGACCTTGATGACGTTGGCGCCCCAATCGGCCAACTGGCGAACGCAGGTGGGGCCGGAACGGACGCGCGTCAGGTCAAGGACGGTAAAGCGCGACAGGGCGGGCGAGGCAGGGGTGAATGGCATGTGCGGTCTCCATATTGGTCGCAAGGGTTAAGCTCATATCGTATATTGTCTACAATATATCGGAAACATTTTCCGATATACGATTGACACAAATTGATGCCTTGGTGCAAATGAACCTATGAGTGACACCGTTTCAGAAGCCATAGCGCTGCGTCGTTCAGAATCCCTGACCGCGATCGTTCAGAAGGAATTGGAACGATTGATCGTCACCGGGGAACTGCGCGCGGGTGACCGCCTGAACGAGCAGGCGCTGGCACAGCGTTTTGGGGTCAGCCGTGGCCCCGTTCGTGAGGCGATGCGGGCCTTGGAATGCGCCCAGCTTGTATCGACCCGGCTTAACCAAGGGTTCTTCGTGCGGGAGATTTCACCCGAAGAAACCGCGGAGATTTATGACGTCCGCGCGGTCGTGTATGGCTTCATTTGCGCCCGCCTGGCGACCCAGATCACCGAACAGGCCCTGGCCGATCTCGAAGACAGCATCAGGCAGATGGATGCCGCCATTGCGGCCGGTGACCCCGTCGGCTATTACCGCCTCAATCTTCAATTCCACGAACATACCATTGTCCATGCGGCGCACGAACGCGCGCAGCAGACCTATCGTTCCTTGATTAACGAAGGGCATTTGGCCCGGCAGCGGTCGCTGATCGAACCCGAACGTATGCGGCAATCAAACCGCGAACATAAGGACCTTGTCGCGGCCTTGCGCGCGGGGGATAGCGAACTGGCGCGCCGCCTCGGGGAAGAACATTCGCTTGCCGGTTACCGTCGTTGGAAGGCGGCGGTTACCGGTGATGGACAGGATTCATCCCAGAATCCCGATGAGAATTCGACTGGCAATAAGTTGGCCTCGGAGTAGGCGGCGGATAGATCGAATAAGGCCCACCAATCAAAGACCATGACCCTCATTTGCTGCGCATATGGGGAAGTTACGGAATGAAAAACGGAGGAAATTCAATGCACCTGAAAAATACTATCGGCAAGGCGGTTTGGGCATGTGCCCTTGTCGGCGCCATGGCGATCCCGACCTTGTCCCCGGGGCTGGCGAAAGCCGATTCCTATCCCAGCGAGCGGCTGAACTGGACGATCGCGTTCGGGCCCGGTGGCGGCAACGACATCATGTCGCGGACGATCATCTCGATCCTCGAGAAGTACAAGCTCTATCCGGGAGAGATCGTGGCGCAGAACCGTCCGGGCGGCAGCGGTGCTGTTGGCTGGGGCTTTGTCCACAATCAGAAGGGCAATCCCTATCACATCACCTCGACCTCCGGCAGCTACATCACGACGCCGCTGAAGGCGAAGACGCCCTGGTCGCCGACGACGTTCACACCCGTTGCGCTGCTTGCGGCCGACGATCTGGTGCTTCTCGTCAACGGCAAGTCCAAGATCACGTCGTTCGACCAGTTCATCAAAGAGGCGAAAGCCAAGCCCCCGGCCATCGGTGGCATGGGTGCCGTCAACGTCGATTTCATCGTGCCGACGCTGCTGGCGGAAAAAGCCGGATATAAGTTCGAGTATGTTTCCTTCAACAAGCAGGGCGAACTGACGACCGCGTTGTTGTCGGATGCGCTTGACGCCATGGTGGCAAACCCGGGCGAAGTCGCGGGCCTGCTTGAATCGGGCGACCTGCGCGCGCTTGCGTTCTCTGGAAAGAAAGCGCCCGAGTCCCTGAAGGACATTCCGACCTTCGGCGACAAGGGGTATGAGCTTGGCATCTCCATGCCGCGCGGCGTGGTTCTGCCTCCCGAGGCACCCAAGGAAGCCCAGGAGTGGTGGATCGCGACCATGAAGAAGGTTGTCGAGAAGCCGGAATGGGCCGCCTATGTGAAGAAGCACGAGCTGACGGAAACCGTCCTTTGGGGTGAAGATTTCCGTAAGTTCCTGGCGCATTCGCAGGAACAGTTCGCCCGGGTCCTCAAAGCCAAGGGCGCCATTAAGTAACGACTGCTACGAAATGCGAGCCGCCCGCCGATCTGCTTTCGGCGGGCGGCCTTTTTTCAAAGCGTCGTTTGTTGCTCTTTGGGCGTTCAGTAATCATCTGAATGACAGTATGAAAGTTGTCGCGATCCACCCTGGTCGCGATTTCAAGATCAAGACGGGTATTGGTACCTTCCATGAGAATAGCCTTTATGACCGCCGTGCTGCTGCTGTCCGTGTTCTATGCGGTGTTGGCGTTTGCGGATTTGAACTTCCTGAGTTCCCGCGGCCGCATCGGTCCGGGGTTCTTCCCCCAGATCATCGCCGTCGCGCTCGTCGCATTTGTTCTGCACGCCACGGTCGTCGAATTCCGCCGTCGCCATACGGACGACGCGATCTCCATGGATTGGCCGGTCACGCTTTTCGTGGTTGCAATGGTCGCGCTGTTGATCATCGCGAGCCATTTTCTGGGGGCGCTGCCGGGCATGGTGCTTTTCATGCTGCTCGCCCTGTTCGTGCTGAACCGGGGGCGGCATGTAACAAACCTCCTGGTCGGTCTGTTGCTGCCCATCGGGCTTTTTACTCTGTTCAGACATACCCTCAACGCGGCGTTGCCGCCCGGCATGCTCGGTCTTCCGTTCTAGGACGGAATCGAACCGTGGTTATGGCCGATCTTCAAACTTCTTAGGCAGCGTTAAATTATGGAAATCTTTGACCAGCTCTTACTCGGGTTCTCCGTCGCCATTTCACCGATCAACATCGTCTATTTGATGCTTGGGTCGCTTATCGGGATGGTCGTCGGCATCATTCCCGGTTTCGGTCCCGCTGCGGGCTTGTCGATTCTTCTGCCGCTTACGTTCGGGATGGATCCGACCGGCGCCATCATCATGTTGGCGGCCATCTATTATGGCGCCATGTACGGCGGCACGATCAC
>CEQK01061982.1_pt1 | contig 15124 bp, 14 predicted proteins | sample 531051 | NCBI WGS metagenome assembly CEQK01 (sample SAMEA2621229, study PRJEB7988) | marine metagenome | biome: marine biome (ENVO:00000447); feature: deep chlorophyll maximum layer (ENVO:xxxxxxxx); material: "saline water (ENVO:00002010), including plankton (ENVO:xxxxxxxx)" | depth 150 m
CACGGCCGAGGTCGGCATGGCGTTCCGCCGCAACGAGCGGGAAGGCAGCTCCCTCGTCCAATCGGCCCACGACGGCTATCGCCGCGCTTTCGGCATCGTCCACAACCGCGACCTCTACCTGTCCGGCGACGGCGACGATTTCCGCGGCAAGGATACCCTGGTCGGCGGCACCGGCGCCTTCGCCCTGCGTTTTCATCTGCATCCGGAAACGGGGGCCTCGATGCTGGAAGGCGGCGACGCCGTGTTGTTGAAACTGCCCGGCGGCAAGGGCTGGCGCTTTCGCTGTTCAGGCGCCCGGCCGGCGCTGGAGGAAAGCGTCTATCTGGGCGATCCGGCCCGGCCCCGCCGCTGCGGCCAGGTCGTCCTGCGCGGCGAACACCGGGGCCGGGAGACGGCCGTGCGCTGGTCGTTCCTGCGCGAAGGGGCCTAGACCCGCGGCCGCGTAAGTGGACCCGCGCGGAGGCTTCTGCTATCAGCGGTCAAACTTTATATCCCCGGTCCTTCGGGGTTCAGCGGACCCTTCACGGCCATGACCGACAATCCTGCACATTCGACCTGGCTGCGTGACGCGACCGCGATCGCGATCGGCCTAGCCGTCCCGGCCATGGTCTCAGGGCGGGCGGTGCTGCAGGGGATCGCGGCGGCGGCGCTGATCGCCGTGCTGATCGTCGCTTGGCGGGACCGCACCATTTTTGCGCGGGCCGGCGCCGCCGCAAGATCGCGCCTTGGGGTGGTCGTCATCATCGCCTTCGCCGCCATGGCGGTCAGCATTCCAGGCTCTCTCGACCCTCTCCGATCCTTCGAAGCCTGGGGGCGGACGCTGGCCTACATCTGCGGATGCACCCTGTTCTGGGCGTTCCTTGCTGGGGACGCGCGGGCGCGGAGGCTGTGTCAAATTTCGTTGATCCTGGGAACCTGCACGGCCGTGGCCCTTGTCGTATTGGCGCAATTGGGCGTCATGCGGCCGCTTAACATCGTCCGTCTGCAACTCGAAAGAGTGTCGCATTATTGGGCGTTCAAGGAGCCGAGAGCCTTTGCCGCCGCCGCCGCCTGCCTGGTTCCGGCCTTGGTCTATCTGGCCTTGCCGATGCGTGGGTGGAAGATCGTCGGGGCCCTGGCCGCCGCCCTGGGCCTCGTGGCGATTACGGTGACCACCGCCAACAAATCCGCCATCGCGGGCCTGTTGGCGTTGATCCTTGCGGTGAGTTTCGTGTGGGCCCTGCGGCGGCGGAAAGTCTGGCTGTATTCCTGGTTAGCCTGGGCCACTGCCGTTTCGGCGGCCGGCATCTGGCTCGTCCATGCCCTTCCCGATCAGCCGACGCTGACGGCACCCTGGCCCTGGCTGCCCGACTGGCTGATCGACCCTCACCGCCAGTATATCTGGCAGTTCACGATGGGCAAAATCGCGGAAGCACCTTGGACCGGATACGGAATAAACGTCATCAACCGGGTTGAAGGCGCGGGCATGATGGTTCCCGGATACCATCAACAGTTTCTACCGTCCCATCCGCACAATTGGATATTGGAAGTCTTGGGGGAGACCGGGGTCATCGGCTTCCTGCCGATGGCGGCCACGCTGGCTTGGTTCTTCGCCCGCCAGGTGCATCGCTACCTGTTGTCGGCAAGCGCCGCCGCCTTGGCGCAGATCGGCTTATTCGCGGTGTTCTGGTCGTCGTCGCTGTTCAATTTCTCGATCTGGTCGTCGTGGTGGCTGATCACGTTCTTCCTGCTGAGCGCCATCATCGCCGCTTCACCGCCGGCCACCTCGCAACCGGCGTCGCCCTAACGGGCTTTCTCCAAACGATCAAGTCTGGGCGGGTACTTGTCCGCCGGCCACACCCCGATCTGGCGGGAGCGGAAGCGGGTGGCCGCGTCCGGGGCAGGGCCCGCCGGCATGCCGCGGAACGGGGCGATGATCATCGCCTTGGGATGGGCCTTGAGCCAGACCTCCAGCGCCGCCGGCCCGCCGACTACGCCGACCGGCTTCGTCAGGCGGCCGAGGAAATGGAATTCGCCCCGGTATTTGCCAAAGGTGACGAAGTCGGCGCCCTGATCCTCGAGGGTCTTGAGCACCTGAGAAAATGGCCGGAAATCGTGGGATTCGGCCATCAGCGGGCGCAACGTCAGGTGAACCGCGACGACCATCGCCACGGACAGACCCGCCACCGCCGCCAGCCGCGCCGCTGCCGCCCCGTTTAGGCGCAGAAAGGCCACGGCCGCCGCGGCCACCCCGGCGAGCGGCCACAGCTGCGCGTCTCCGACGGAGGTCGCCCAGGACGGTTTGATATCGAAATGAAGGGCGCCGGCCAGCGCGCCGGCCAGCACGAGAAACAACGCCGCCGGGATCCAGCGGTCGACCGGACGCCAAAACCCGTCTTCTTCCGCGGCAACCGCCCCCGCCAAGGCGCGGGCCAGAATCAGGGCAAGGGCGGGAAATTCCGGCAGCAGATAATGGGGCTGCTTGCCGCTGATGGCGGAGAAAACCGCGAAGGCGGCGGCGAACCAGACGAGGCAGAGGCGCGTGCCGCCGTCGCCCGCCATGTCCCTCCATTGACGACGCAGGGCCCGCCAAGCGGCAGGCCAGATGGTCCAGGGCAGGGTCATGGCCGGCAGGATCGCGGCGAACCACCAGTACGGCCGGCCGTGAGCGAAGCTGTCGACCATGCGTCCCGCCGATTGGCCCCACAGGATGGCGTTACGGTATGCCGCACCGCCCGCTTCCGCGGCGGGCAGGGCCCAGGCCAGGCCGATCGCAGCCCCCAAGACCACGGCGCCGACCAATCCCCCGTACCATACGCGCCAGCGGGGGGCGGCGCCAAGCGCGGTCGCCCACAAGGGGGCCGCCAACGCGGCCGGCAGCAGATGCACCAGGATCGCCGGCCCCTTGGCGAGAATTCCCAGTCCGATGGCAATGCCGAGAACCAGAAACCCGGCCGTAAGCCGGCCTTGCGCCGCCATGACAAGGCCGATCAGGCCGCCAAGCGTGAACACCATAAGCAGCATGTCGAAGAAGGTGACGGTCGTGAAGACGGTCCAGAACACGGCCCCCAGCACGACGAAGGGCGCGACGGCGCCGGCGGTCCACAGGTCGGGCCATAGCAGACGGCCGAGACGGCCCGTGAGCCCGAGGGCCGCGAGCCCGAACAAGGGCGCCACCAGGCGCGGCCACCATTCGTTGACGCCGAACACCGCCCAGCCCAGATGCATGGCCCAAAACAAAAGCGGCGGCTTGTGGCTGTAGGGCTCGCCGTTCAGATAGGGGACCAGAAAGTCGCCCCGCTGCCACATCTCCCACGCGACCGCGAGGTAACGGGTCTCGTCGACGGGCAGGAGCGGGCGCGCGGTCAAGGTCACGGCGATCAGCAAGCCCCACAATCCGGCGGTTGCAAGGGGTGCGAGCGCGAAACGGCGGTGTCCGGACGGCATCATGAGCCCCTCATAGCCGGTTCCTTGGAACGAACCAACCGATTCTACCGCGGGGGCCGGAATATGCGCCTTGTCCAGGCGACGAAGGTCGGGGTTAGGCTTTGATTCAATTTCAGTTTTTTCAAATATGGCGACACCCGACAGTTGACGTTCACATCATGCACGCTGTATGTTCGCGGCGTGAACAAGGGGGCCCGATGGCCAACGGAAAATTCGACGCGCAGAACCAGTCGCAGATGGTCGAGACGACGCTCGACCTTCTGGAGCTTGTCGCCGAGGACGAAGCCGTTTCGCAGCGCGGATTGGCCGAGCATCTCGGCGTGGCGCTGGGGCTCACGAACGCCGTGCTCAAGCGCTGCGTCAAGAAAGGTCTTCTCAAGATCAAGCAGGCGCCCGCCCGGCGCTACGCTTATTACCTGACGCCCCAGGGTTTCGCCGAAAAAAGCCGCCTTACCGCCGAGTATCTAGGCTATTCGCTGCGCTTCTACCGCGAGGCGCGCCAGGAATACGCCGATGTCTTCCGGTTCTGCGCCACCCGGGGCTGGACCCGCTTCGTGCTGGTCGGCGCCACCGATCTGGCGGAGATCGCCTCGCTGGCGACGGCGGAGACGGGATGCGAGATCGTCGGCCTGCTCGACCCCGAGCGCAACGAGCCGGAATTCTGCGACATCCCCGTCTACCGCACGCTGGACGAAATTCCCGCCGACCGCCGACCGCAGGCCGTCATCCTGGCCGACATCACCGATCCTCAGGGCGCCTACGAGAAGCTGGTGCAGATAATGCCGGCGGAGCGCGTGCTAGCGCCCAAGCTGCTGCGTGTGACCGCGCCGGACCACCCGGCCTGGCCGGCCAACGGCGGCGCCGACGGCCACGAGGGCGCGCCATGAAATGGTATGTCGTCTATACCCAGGCGGGCAAAGAAGCATTCGCCGCGCAGAACCTGACGAACCAGGGGTTTGAGCCTTATCTGCCGCGCTATCGCAAGCGGCGGCGCCACGCCCGCCGCATCGACATGGTTCTCGCGCCGCTGTTTCCCCGTTACCTGTTCGTGCGCATGGACCCCCGTCAACAGCGCTGGCGGTCCATTAACGGAACCTTCGGGGTGTCTCATCTCTTGACCGACGGCGCCGTACCGCAGGAAGTGCCCGACGCGATCATCGACGCGATCCGGGCCCACGCGGACGGCGATATCGTTTCGGTTCTGCCGCCGGCCTTCCGCAAGGGTCAACGCCTGCTGGTCACCGACGGCCCGTTCGCGGACCTACAGGGAATTTTCGAATGCGTGGACGACCAGGAGCGGGTCGTTCTTCTACTGAACTTCATGGGCCGCGTCATACCGGCGCGCCTGCCTGGGCACGCGGTTACGGCAGCGTGAACCGGCGCCGGGCTCCCTGACGCCCGGCAATCAATCGAGCCTATCCGCACTCCGGGTGAGATTCACCCGGAGTGCGGTAGCGTGGAAAATTGTAGAAACGAGATACACATGTCACATGCACAAGATTTTATGAAAGAAGCGGCGACCATCGCCCTGGAAATCGACGCCGACGCCATCGAACGCATGGCCCAAGGCTTGGCCCAAGTGCGCAGCGGCGGGGGACGCCTGTTCCTGCTTGGGGTCGGCGGCAGCGCGGGCAACTGCTCGCACGCCACCAATGATTTCCGAAAGCTGTGCGGCATGGAGGCCTACGCGCCGACGGACAATGTATCCGAGCTGACAGCCCGCATTAACGACGAGGGCTGGGACACGGTTTTCGCCGAGTGGCTGAAGACAAGCCGGCTTTCGAACAAGGATGCAATCCTCGTCTTTTCAGTCGGCGGCGGCGACGCGGAACGGAACGTCAGCGTCAATCTGATCCGCGGACTGGAGTTCGCCAAGTCCAAGGGCGCCAAGATTTTCGGCGTCGTCGGACGCAAGACAGGCTACACGGCTCAGGTCGCCGATGCGGCCGTTGTCGTGCCCGTCGAAAACCCTCAGCATGTGACACCGCATACCGAGGCGTTCCAGGCGGTTGTCTGGCATTGCCTGGTGTCCCACCCGTTGCTGCAGACGACCGCCACGAAGTGGTGACACAGGTGGGGATCATCCACCTCGCCATGCGGTCCCGGGCGTTGTCCACGGACGTTCCGCACCGCAGCCTGTTCATCGGCCTCGATGTCGCCAAGGGGGCAGCATAAACGCGAACGTCACCCCTGCCGCCGGCCGGCAGGAACGCGCGGTGTTCTTTGACCGTGATGGCGTTCTGAATTATTCCGAAGTCCGGGACGGCAAGCCTTATGCGCCCCGGAGCCTTGAGACCTTCAAAATTGAACCCAGCGCGGCAGAAGCCCTCAGCCGCGTCAAGTCGGCCGGATACCGCGTCATCGTAGTCACCAATCAGCCTGATGTCGGGAATGGCTTGGTTGAGCGCCGTGAAGTCGATGCCATGCACGACCGCCTGCGCGCCGAACTGCCCCTTGATGACATCCGGGCCTGTTTTCACAGCCAACGCGCCAATTGCGCATGCCGCAAGCCAGCGCCCGGCATGCTTATTGACGCCGCCGCCGACTGGAATCTGGCCCTGAGGCGGTGTGTCATGGTCGGCGACCGCTGGAGCGACGTCGCCGCGGGAAAGGCCGCTCACTGCCGAACCGTTTTCATCGATCGCGGTTATAAGGAGCCGAACCACGAAATGCCCACGGTATCGGTACATACCTTGTCAGAGGCGGTCGACTGGATACTCACCAAAGAAATTGAAGTAGGAAGTCAATGCCCACCATGAATGTTCAAGGGAAAATATGATGCAGGACGCCACCCCACTAAAAATCAAGCTCTTCGCCGACGGCGCCGACCTCGACAGCATGCTGGCGCTCTATGCCGACCCGATGATCAAGGGCTTCACCACGAACCCGACGCTGATGCGCAAGGCCGGCATCAACGACTACGAGGCCTTCGCTCAGCGGGTGCTGACGGCGATTCCCGACCGCCCCGTGAGTTTCGAGGTATTCGCCGACGATCTGCCGACGATGGCCGCGCAGGCGCGGGTGATCGCGTCCTGGGGCGCCAACGTGAATGTGAAGATCCCGGTCACCAACACCAAGGGCGACTCCACCGGGCCGATCATCGCGGCCCTGTCGGCCGAAGGCGTGCAGTTGAACGTGACAGCGGTGTTCTCGCTCGACCAGGTGCGCGCCGTGTGCGATGCCCTGTCGCCCGAAACGCCCGCCATTGTCTCCGTGTTCGCCGGCCGGGTCGCCGACACCGGCCGGGACCCCATGCCGCTCATGGCCGAGGCCCTGAAAATCCTGGCCTCCAAGCCCAAGGCCGAACTGTTATGGGCGAGCCCGCGCGAACTTCTGAACATCTTCCAGGCCGATGAGGTCGGCTGCCACATCATCACCGCGACCTCGGACGTCCTCGGCAAGCTCAAGAATGTCGGCAAGGACCTGGATGTCTTCAGTCTGGAAACCGTCGAGATGTTCTATAACGACGCCCAGTCCGCCGGCTACGCCATCGCCACGCCCGCCGAAAACGCGGCCGAATAAATTACGGAGTTTCGAAACATGCCCAATGCCTTCAACCACGTCCTGATCACCGGCGGCGCCGGATACGTCGGCAGCCTTCTGGCGCCGCAGTTTCTCGCCCGGGGATACAAGGTCACCGTGTTCGACATCATGTATTACGGCGACGACTTTCTGCCCAAGGACAACCCCAACCTGCGCGTCGTCAAAGGCGACATCCGCGACACGGCGGCGCTCAAGGCCGCGCTCGACGGCGTCGACGCCGTCATCAGCCTGGCCTGCATTTCCAACGACGCCAGCTTCGAACTGGACGAGAACCTGTCGACCTCGGTCAACCTGGATGCCTTCGAGCCCATGGTGATCGCCGCCAAGGAAGCCGGCGTGAAGCGATTTATTTTCGCCTCGTCGTCGTCGGTCTACGGCGTGTCGGACTCCCCGGACGTGACCGAGGACCACCCCCTGGTGCCGCTGACCCTCTACAACAAGTACAAGGGCATGTGCGAGCCGCTGTTGTTCAAGCACCAGTCCGACGACTTCGTCTGCGTCACCATCCGTCCCGCGACCTTGTGCGGTTACGCGCCGCGCCAGCGCCTGGACGTGTCGGTCAACATCCTGACCAATCATGCCGTGACCAACGGCAAGATCACCGTGTTCGGCGGATCGCAGATGCGCCCGAACCTGCATGTCCAGGACATGTGCGATTGCTATGAGATGCTGCTCGACCTGCCCGACGACAAGATCGCCGGTGAAACCTTCAACGTCGCCTTCCAGAACATGAGCATCATGCAGCTGGCCGAGATCGTCAAAAAGGTCGTCCAGGAAGAGTTCCCCGAAAAGGGCGATATCGACATCGTCACCACGCCGACCGACGATATTCGCTCCTACCACGTCAACTCGGACAAGATCACCCGCATGCTCGGTTTCGCGCCGAAGTACAACATCGAAGATGCGGTACGCGGCCTGTGCCGGGCCTTCCGCAACGGCGATCTGCCCAACAGCATGGACGACGACAAATACTTCAACGTCCGCCGCATGAAGGCCCTCAACGCCGCATGACGACCAAACCCACCGCCGTTGTCACCGGGGGCGCCGGGTTCATCGGCAGCCATATGGTCGACGTGCTGCTGGAACGCGGTTACGCCGTGCGCGTGATCGACGACTTCTCCGGCGGCCACGAACGCAATCTCGCGCATCTCGCGGGAAATCCCGACCTCGCCGTCGAACATGCGGACATCCGGGGGCTCGCGCCGGGGTCGGCGCTGTTCGAAGGTGCTCGCTTCGTGTTCCATTTCGCCGGCATCGGCGACATCGTGCCATCCATTGAAAAGCCCATCGACTACATGGACATCAACGTCCAGGGCACGGTGAAGATTCTGGAATGCGCGCGGGCGGCAGGCGTGCAGAAACTGGTCTACGCGGCGTCCTCGTCGTGCTACGGGCTGGCCGACGTGCCGACCCGCGAAGACCACCCCATCGACCCCAAATACCCCTATGCGCTCAGCAAGTACCAGGGCGAACAGGCGGCCCTGCATTGGCACAAGGTTTACGGCCTGCCGGTCAATTCGGTCCGCATCTTCAACGCCTACGGTACCCGCGTCCGAACCACGGGCGCCTACGGCGCCGTGTTCGGCGTGTTCTTCAAACAGAAACTCGCCGGCAAGCCCTTCACCGTGGTCGGCGACGGCACCCAAGGGCGCGATTTTCTCTATGTCACCGACGTCGCCCGCGCCTTTCTGGCGGCGGCGGAAACGAAACACACGGGCGAGATCTACAACCTTGGGGCCGGTAATCCGCAGACGGTCAACCGTCTGGTCGAACTCCTGGGCGGCGACGTCGTCTACATCCCCAAACGTCCGGGCGAACCGGACTGCACCTGGGCCGACATCGGCAAGATCACCAGCAAGCTGGGCTGGGCGCCCGTGGTGTCGTTTGAAGAAGGCGTCGGCCGCATGACCGCCGAGATCGAGAATTGGCGTGACGCGCCATTGTGGGATCCGGATAGCATCGAACAGGCGACCAAGACCTGGTTCCGTTACATGGCCCCGACGGGTGAAGCATGACAGCTGAGTTTTTCGAAAAGTACCAATTCAAGCTGAAGACCGCCGCCGAACTGCGCGGCCTGATTGGTTCGTTCCCGCGCGAGAACAAGGTGATCATGTGTCACGGCGTGTTCGACGTCGTGCACCCTGGACACGTCCGGCATCTGGCTTATGCCAAAACCAAGGCCGATATTCTCATCGCCTCGATCACCGCCGACAGGCACATCAAGAAGGGCACCTACAGACCGCACGTCCCCGAACGCCTGCGCGCCCTCAACCTCGCCGCGTTCGAGATGGTCGACTACGTGATGATCGATGAGAACGCAAAGCCGCTTGAGAACCTTCAGGCGTTGCAGCCTGATTTCTTCGCCAAGGGGTTCGAGTACACCTCGGGCGGCCTTCCGGCAGCGACGCAGGAAGAAGCCGACATCGTCGAAGGCTATGGCGGCGGCATGATCTTCACGCCGGGCGACATCGTCTATTCATCGTCGCGCCTGATCGAACTGGCCGCACCCAACATTCAGATGGAAAAGCTGCTGACGCTTCTCCACACCCATAACCTGGGGTTCGCCGACCTGCGGGCGGCGCTGGACAAGATGCGCGGCTTCCGCGTCCATGTCGTCGGCGACACCATCGTCGACAGCTATACCCGCACCTCGCTGATCGGCGGCCAGACCAAGACGCCGACCTTCAGCGTGCTTTACCAGGGCAAGGACGATTACATCGGCGGCGCCGGCATCGTCGCGCAGCACCTGAACGCGGCCGGCGCGGATGTCACATTTTCAACCGTCCTCGGGAAGGACGATCTCGCCAAGTTCGTGATCGACGGCCTGAAAGAGGCCGGCATCAAGATCAATGCCATCACCGACGAGACCCGCCCGACGACCAACAAGAACGCGATCATCGCAGGTGGTTACCGTCTTTTAAAAGTCGACACCCTGGACAACCGCTCGATCTCCGAAGGTATTCTCGAGCAGTTGACCACGAAGATCGAGGGCACGGAAACCGATGCCGTCGTATTCAGCGATTTCCGTCACGGCATCTTCAATCACTGGACCGTGCCGCAACTTACGGACGCCATCCCGGCCGATGTGTTTAAGGTTGCAGACAGCCAGGTCGCCAGCCGTTGGGGCAACATCACCGAGTTCAAAAACTTCGACCTCGTCACGCCCAACGAGCGCGAGGCCCGTTTCGCGCTGGGCGATCAGGACTCCACTGTCGGCGCACTTGCCGGCGCATTGATCGCAGCCAACAGCGCCCGCCTGCTGATCCTTAAACTTGGCGATCGTGGCGCTTTCGTAAACCGGCCGATGTCGGGCCTCGGCAACGAAGGAAACTACTTCTCCGTCGACAGCTTCGCCGACAACATCTCCGATGCCGTCGGCGCAGGCGACGCCCTCTTGTCCTACGCAACAATGGCCATGCTCGCGACCGGCAACGAGGTCATCGCCGGGATCCTCGGTTCCATGGCCGCGGCCTGCGAATGCGAGATCGACGGCAATGTGCCGATCCGCCCGGGCGACGTTCTGGCACGAATCGACCAGGTCGAGAAAGCGGCCGGGTACGACGGTTGACCGGCATGCGGGTCATCGTCGCCGGAATGGGCGTTCAAGGCGCCAAGCGGTTCGTTGCCGCAGGTGCGGACGCCGTCGCCACGGTTGATCCGGTGAAGGACGGCGTCGATCACCGCGATATACGCGATTTGCCGCTAGCTGACTTCGACGCTGCCCTGCTCTGCGTGCCGGACGAAGCGAAAATTGAGTTGCTGGATTATTTGCTCTCCGCCGGCAAACATGTCCTGGTGGAAAAGCCGCTGCTGTCCATCGATGACGCCGACCTGATCCGCCTGGGTGCCGTCGCAGAGAAGACCGGCGCCGTCTGCTACACCGCCTACAACCATCGTTTCGAGCCTCATTTCGTGCGCATGGCCGACCTGATCAAGAGCGGCCGCCTGGGCAAGATTTATTCTCTGCGCATGTTCTACGGCAACGGCACGGCGCGGCTGGTGCGGGACAGCGCCTGGCGCGATCAGGGTGCCGGCGTTCTGCCCGACCTGGGCAGCCATCTGCTCGACACCCTGCGCTTTTGGCTTGGTCAGGATTTCGACGCGCGCTTCCGTGTGCGGGGGGCTTACCGTCACGAAAACCGATCCTTTGATCATGTCGTCATCGACACCGCCGACGGCCTGGCCATTCAGCTTGAGATGACGATGTTGAGCTGGCGCAACCACCACACCACCGACATCTTCGCCGAGCACGGCAGCGCGCATATCGAAAGCCTGTGCAAATGGGGGCCATCGACCTTTACCCATCGGACCCGCGTCCTGCCCAGCGGCCGCCCGCCGGAAGAGGCCGTGACGCTGGTGCAGGCCGACCCGACCTGGGACCTGGAATACGTGCATTTCAAGACGCTCTGCGCCGAGGCACCGGGCACCAATGGTCTGGCCAATGACCTGTGGATCAATCGCACCCTGCGCGACCTGGCCGCCCAGGCCGGCGTGCACGACATGGTGCGCGAAGGGGCGGGCGCATGACGGCCCCCGTCATCGGTTTCGCCGGCCTGACGCATCTTGGCCTCAACATGGCGGCGGCATCGGCGGCGCGCGGTTTCAGGGTCGTAGGCTATCACGCCGACCCAGAGGTCGTCGACGCCATCAACGCCGGGCACCTTCCCGTCGCCGAGCCGGACCTCGACGATATGATCGCCCGGAACCACGAACGTCTGACCTTCACCAGCGACGTTACCGCGCTTGCCGGCTGCGACATCGTCTATATCTCCGTCGATGTTCCGACCGACGACAACGGCCAGAGCGATCTCGCCCCCATTACCGACATCATCTCGACGGCCGAACGCGCCATCAGTGACGATGCGCTGCTGGTCGTCCTGTGCCAAGTGCCGCCGGGCTTCACCCGCACCCTGAGCCGCAATCCCGCCCGGCTGTATTATCAGGTCGAAACCCTGATCTTCGGCCGCGCGGTGGAACGCGCCATGTATCCGGAACGGTTCATCGTCGGCTGCGCAAAACCTGATGCGGCAATCGATCCGCGCCTCGAACGCTACCTCGGCGCCTTCGACTGCCCCATCCTTCCCATGCGCTACGAAAGCGCCGAATTGGCAAAAATTTCCATCAACATGTGTCTGGTCGCCTCCATCGGCGTCGCCAATACCATGGCCGAGGTCTGCGAGCATGTCGGCGCCGACTGGTCGGAAATCATCCCGGCCCTGCGCCTGGATGCGCGCATCGGCCCGAAAAGCTATATCGCCCCGGGCCTCGGTCTGGCCGGCGGAAATCTGGAACGCGACCTCGCAACCGTGATCGGGCTCGCCGACCGGCACGCCACCGACGCCGGGATCGTCCGCGCCTGGCTGGTCAACAGCCGGCACCGCAAGGACTGGTGCTACCGGGTGCTGAAGGACGAAGTTCTCGCCGCCCGACCCGATGCGGTGATCGGCCTGCTCGGCCTAGCCTACAAGGAAGACACCCACAGCACCAAGAACGCCGCATCTCTGGCTCTGCTCGATCATCTCGACGCGACGCAGGTGACCGCCCACGATCCGGAAGTGCGCGCAGACACACTCGTCCCCGGCTTGCGCCGGGCGGCGACGCCGCTCGACGCCTGCGACGGCGCCGACGCCGTGGTGATCGACACGCCGTGGCCCGCCTACCGGGACCTGGTCCCCAAAGAAATCGCGGCCCGCATGCGCGGCCGCACCCTGATCGACCCCTACGGGCTTCTGCCCACGCCTGTGGTGACGGCGGCAGGGCTTGACCATTTTACCCTCGGCCGTTCGGTCGACCGCGCCTCGGAATCGGCGGTTCTCGATGCCTGACGCCGCGTCGGATTGGCGATCCCTTCTGCGCACGCCGATCACCCTGGTGGATATCGGGGCCGACGGCGGAACCCGGGAACTGCCGAGCTTGGCAGGCTTCTGCGAGGTCCACGCGGTCGAGCCTCGGGAAGACTCGTTCCAGGAATTGGAATCACGGACGACCGCGGTGCAAAGTTGCGCGTACCGGAAGACCACCAATTACAATGTGGGAATTGCCGGCAAGGCCGGCCCCCACGACCTTTACGTGACCACGATCCCCCAAGCCAGTTCTCTGCTGGAACCAGACACGGACCTGGTCAGGCGGTGGCGCGGTGATGGCGGCTTCGACGTGGTGGGCAAAGTTCAGGTCGACTGCATTACGCTGGGCGACCTGGCCGAATGCGCGGGGCTCACGGCCATCGACTACATCAAGCTGGACACGCAAGGCTGCGAATTGGACATCTTGTTGGGCGCGCCCGAATTGTTGCCACGGATTTCCGTAATTTATTCGGAGGTCGAATTCATCCAGCTCTACAAGAACCAGCCGCTGTTCGACGACTTCGTGTGCCGGCTGCGCCCATACGGGTTCCGCTTCGTCGGCTTCACCGAGCACAAGACTCGGGACGACAATCCAATGGGGAAAAAGATCTGGGCTGAAGCGGTCTTCGTCAACGAAACGCTGGCGCAGAACTCGGAGGCTGTCCTGAAGGCCGGGCTGGCGCTCATGGACCTGGGCTTCGTCGACGACGGGAAATGGCTATTGTGGGATGCGGGTTTTGATCAGTCTGTCATTGATGGCGCCGCGCGCGACCTTGCCAAGGCCAGCGGCGGAAAAGCGAACAGCCTGGCAATCTCCCTGGTGACCGCGCTGCAATCGGTGAACGCGAAGCTGCGCGCCCGCAGCCTGCCCGAGATGAACTTCAGCCTCGCCAAGCGGTTGCTGGCGCGTTCGTCATGGGGACGGCGACTGGTGTCCTTGGTGTCACGGGAAATTGGACGGTAGCATGCTGAACCACGGATTTCCGCAATCGGCCAAGCCGGCCCGGGTCGTCGTCCTGGGTGCGCGCGGGTTCGTCGGCAGCGCCACGAAGGCCGCCTTCGAGGCCGAAGGCACCGCCGTCCTCGCCCTCGGCCGGGCCGAGATCGACCTGCACTCAGATGGTGCGGCGGATGCCCTTGCCGCCCGACTTGCGCCGTCCGACACCTTCGTCGTCATCTCGGCCGAAGCGCCCTGCAAGGACGCCGCCATGCTGGGGCGCAACATCCGCATGATGCGCAGCGTCACCGACGCGCTTGCCAAGGTGCAACCGGAGCACGTCATCTACGTCAGCTCCGACGCCGTCTACGCCGACAGCATGGAGCCCCTGAATGAAGTGTCCTGCGCCGAGGCCGGCTCGCTGCACGGCGTCATGCATCTGTCCCGCGAATTGATGCTGAAAGACGCCGTCCAGGGCCAGCTGGCGATCCTGCGCCCAACGCTGATTTACGGTGCCGCCGATCCGCACAACGGGTACGGCCCCAACCGCTTCCGCCGTCTTGCTGCCGCCGGGGAGGACATCGTCCTGTTCGGCGAGGGCGAGGAGCGCCGCGACCACGTGGACGTGCGTGACGTGGCCGAACTGATCCGCCTTATCGCTTGGCATAAATCCAAGGGTATCCTGAACGCGGCCACGGGCACGGTCACCTCCTTCCGCGAGATCGCCGAGATGACCGTCGCGCTGTCGGGCAAGGCGGTGGCCATCAAGGGCTCACCCCGCCAGGGTGCGATGCCGCACAACGGATACCGCCCGTTCGATCCGGCGGCGACGTTCGCCGCCTTCCCTGCCTTCAGCTACACGCGGCTGAACGATGGCTTGGCCCGCGCCCAGCGGGAAATGACGGAGGCGCCCAAATGACCGAAGTGAATCTGCTCAAGTCCTTGCCCCAGGGAAAGCGCAACGTAAAGGCGCGCGAGACGGCAAAGACCGACGAACATATCCGCATTTCCCGTGAGTATGGCGAGATGTATTTCGACGGGCCCCGCGAATACGGTTACGGCGGCTATCGCTACGATGGACGCTGGGTTCCCGTGGCCAGGGACATTGTCGCCCATTTCGGGCTGAAGCCCGGAGATCGCGTGCTCGACGTTGGCTGTGCCAAGGGCTTCCTGGTGAAGGATCTTCTGACGGCGGGCGTCGACGCCTATGGCATCGACGTGTCGAAGTACGCTCTGATGCATTGTGAGCCCGAAGTCGTCGGCCGCCTGCAGCTCGGTTCCTGCGACGATTTGCCGTTCCCTAGCGGCAGCTTCGACGCCGTCCTGGCCATCAACACCATCCATAACCTGGATCGCGCGGGATGCCTCCGCGCCG
>CEQK01050493.1_pt1 | contig 15061 bp, 18 predicted proteins | sample 531051 | NCBI WGS metagenome assembly CEQK01 (sample SAMEA2621229, study PRJEB7988) | marine metagenome | biome: marine biome (ENVO:00000447); feature: deep chlorophyll maximum layer (ENVO:xxxxxxxx); material: "saline water (ENVO:00002010), including plankton (ENVO:xxxxxxxx)" | depth 150 m
TGTAACGCGGCAGGATCAGATCGCCGCCGGTTTTCATCGCCGCGCGCATGGTGGCACGCGGATCGACGCGCATGGCGCGGTTTGCCTGTTCAAACCGGCGTGTCTCGATCTCGTCGAAGGGCAGCGAAAGATTGGCGATCGCCTTCTTGGCGTCGGCAAGTTCAAGCGCCGACATTTGTGCAAAATCCTGCGCGCGATTGACCTCGCTGCCGGACGCCGTCTGGCTGGCGTCGATCTCGATCTCCGGCTTCTCGCGAACCGGGCGGTGCTTGTCGTGGCCTTCGAAAAAGGCCTCGTTGACGCGCGCTTCGCCGGCCTTCGGTTTTTCCATCGGCCGGTTGTCGGGCGCCACGGGCGAAAACATCGCGATCATCTTCTCGACCAGATCCCGCGAGCGCCAGAACAGGCGGAAGGCCTGATCGAAGACGACGTGATCCTCGCGCCGCTTCACGAAAACCGAATGCAGCACCCAGTAGAATTCTTCACGACTGCCAATGCCCGCGACAGTCACCGCCTCGACAGCATCGCGCGAGCTTGCCGGGCCGACCTTCATCCCGGCTTTTCTCAGCGTTCGTGCGAAGAAGGCGATGTTGTCGGGAAGTTTTCCCGGATCGCCCGAGGGCATGACGATGGCATTGCCGGTTTCGGTGCGCGATGTGCCGCCCGCCTCAGCCATCAGCTCGCCCGCGCCAGCTCCGCCTTCACCTCGTCGAGGATCTGGCGTCCTGCCGAGCCTTCAATGCGGGCGATATCGTCCTGATATTTGAGTAGCGTGCCGAGCGTGTCGGACACGGTCTGCGGATCGAGCGCCAGGCGGTCGAGTTCGGTGAGCGCGGTCGCCCAGTCGATCGTTTCGGCCACTCCGGGGTTCTTGAAGAGCTCCATCTGGCGCAACTTCTGCACATAGGCGACGATCTCGGCCGTTAGCACCTCGGCAGCGCCCGGCACCTTGCGGCGGATGATCTCGAGCTCGGCATCGGCTTCCGGGTAATCGACCCAGTGATAGAGGCAACGGCGCTTGAGCGCGTCGTGGATCTCGCGTGTCCGGTTGGTCGTGATGATGACGATCGGCGGCTCGGCTGCCTTGATGGTCCCGAGCTCGGGAATGGTCACTTGAAAGTCGGAGAGGATTTCCAGAAGGAAGGCCTCGAAAGCTTCGTCGGTGCGATCGAGTTCGTCGATGAGAAACACCGGCGCCCGACCCGGCTCGCCTTGCAACGCCTGGAGAACCGGACGGCGGATCAGGTGGCGTTTATCGAAAATATTGGTCTCGATGCGGTCGCGGTCTGCTTCGCCGGTGGCTTCGGCAAGCCTGATCTCGAGCATCTGCGCCGGATAGTTCCATTCGTAGACGGCCGAGGAGACATCGAGGCCTTCATAGCATTGCAGCCGGATCAGCGGACGGTCGAGCGCGTTGGCGAGAACCTTGGCGATCTCGGTCTTGCCGACACCCGCCTCGCCTTCGAGAAACAGCGGGCGGCCCATGCGCAGGCTCAGAAACAGCACCGTCGCCAGCGCGCGGCCGGCCACATAGTCATGCTCTTCGAGCATCTTGAGCGTTGCCTCGATGCTCTCCGGCACGTTTCGCTTGGCTGCGGTCATGTCATTTCCCCTGAAACTCGCGCTCACACTGTATGATAGGAGCGGTTCATGTAAATGAGGGCTGAGCCGCTTTCTCCCAGGCGAATGGCCTGAACCTCCCCGAAGAGCACCATGTGGGTCGCCACTTCCTTGGCCTCGACCAGCTTGCAGTCGTAGACCACCGCGGCGTCGGCAAGGGTTGGCGCCCCGGTCTCCATCGTATCCCAGACGCCCTGCTCGAAGCGCTTGTCCGAATCCATCGGAATGAGGCCCGAGAACACGTCTGCAAGCGGCTGATGACGCGCGGCGAGCGTATTGAGCGCGAAGGTGCCGGCATCGACGAAGGTGCGGTTTGCAGGATTACCCTTTGCCACACAGACGAGAACGGTAGCCGGATTGTCCGAGACCGAACAGGCGGCCGTGACCGTGACGCCGCGCTTGATGCCGTCATGATCGGCCGTGGCGATCTGCACATGTCCGGCATAACGCGCCATGGCATCGCGGTAGAGTTCGGGTGAAATTTTCGAATAGCTCAAAATGACTTGCCTTTATTCGCGTATCTCGGTTTCCGGTCGCGCGGAGGCATGTGTACCCAAAACAGCTCCCCTTGTCTCGTGCTGACCCTAAATAGGTGGACAAAGCCCGATTGAAACCCGGTGAGAGACGAAAAGCGCCGTATCCTTAGGGGAATAGCCGGAACTGTGGTCCTGTCGGCGCTTCCAAATGGCATTGATCCGCACTAGGGTTCGCTCATCATGATGCGCACCACAATTGCTCTTGTCTTCACCTTCGCGAGCCTTGCCGCAGATACGGCACTGGCCGCGGACCTGCGCGTCGGCCTTGCCATCCCCGAAGCAGGGCCCTTCGCGCCGCTTGGCCAACAGGTGATCGACGGTTTCCGCGTCTGGGAACAGGACAATGCAACAAGCTTCACCGATCTAGTCGAGGGTGAGGATCGCTGCGACGCCAAGAGCGGGGTCGAATCGGCGCAGTCCTTTGCAGAGGCGGGCGTGGATGTCGTCGTCGGCTATTTGTGCGCGGAAAGTCTGGCGGCTGCCCTGCCGGTCCTGTCTGCCGAAGGCATTCCAGTTCTCACGCTCACCGTGCGTGCCGATATCCTTGCCGAGGAAGCCGGCCGCAACGACTGGTCCTTCTATCGCCTGGCTCCGCGCGACAGCCAGGAAGCGGAGGTCGCCGCCGAATCGATCATCTCTCTTTGGGCCGATCGTCCCTTCGCGCTGATCGAGGACGGTACCATTCAGGGCCGTGAACTGGTGGAAGCCATCCGCGTCAATCTCGAAGAGCGCGGATTGAAACCCAACTTCATCGATAACTACAGACCCGGGCAAGAGCGCCAACCGAGCCTGGTTCGCCGCCTTGATGCCGCAGGCGTGTCGCGCGTTTTCGTCGGAGGCGAGCGTTCCGATCTCGCCATCATCGCCCGCGACGCAGCAGCCGCCGGGCTCGATCTCACATTCATGGGTGGTGACGCGCTCAATGCGCCTCGGGGTGAGATTCCGATCCCCAACGGCACACTGGCCGTGATTGCCACAGACGCGCTGCCGGATGCGGCCTCCTCCTCGACGGCAAGCGCCTTTGCGGCCGCCGGCCTTCCCATCGAGGGTCTGAGACTACCCGCCTATGTGGCGGCGCAGATCCTGGGCTCGCTCGCGCCCATGTATGAACAGGGCAATCTGGGCGATTTGCTCGAACGCGGAAAATACGGAACGGCACTCGGCGTGGTAAGCTTCGGTTCGGATGGCGAGCGCCAGCAGCCCGGCTTTTCGCTCGCAGAATGGCGCGACGGTCGTTTCGAACGCGTCACCTCCGCCGCACCGCAGAACTGAGGCAATTTCCTTGCAGACCAAGAACCTGATTACCGATGTCGCCGGTCTGACCGTCGGCAATGCCCATGACGAGAAAATCAAGTCCGGTGTCACCGCCATCCTCTGCGACAAGCCGACAGCGGCAGCCGTCCAGGTTCTGGGCGGCGCGCCGGGTACGCGCGAGACCGATCTTCTCGAACCCCACAACATGATCGATGGCGTCGATGCGATCACGCTGTCGGGCGGATCGGCCTTCGGACTCGATGCTGCGTCCGGCGTCCAGTCCTGGTTGCGGGAACACGACCGCGGCTTCCAGCTCGGCCCCCACCGGATCCCGATCGTCCCTTCGGCAATCCTCTTCGATCTCGTCAACAATGGCGACAAGGATTGGGGCCGCTATTCGCCGTATCGCGAACTAGGCTTCGCGGCAGCAGATGCCGCCAGCAAAACCTTCGAGCTCGGCACCGCGGGCGCCGGTTGCGGCGCGCTGACCGCAGGGTTCAAAGGCGGGCTCGGCTCGGCTTCCGACGTCACCGAGAGCGGCTTCACGCTCGGTGCGCTCGTGGGCGTCAATGCCGTTGGTTCAGTCACCGTTGGCGACACCCGCAACTTCTGGGCCGCGCCATTCGAGAAGAACGGAGAGTTCGGCGGCCTCGGCCTCCCCCACCCGATGCCCGACAATGCCGCCACGCCGAAAGTCAAATTTCGCGAAATGGTCAAACAAGCCGGAGCGAACACCACGATCGCGGTCATCGCCACCGACGCGGTACTGGACAAGGCCGCAGCCAAGCGACTGGCGATTGCCGCCCATGACGGCTTTGCGCGCGCCATCTGGCCGGCGCATACGCCTTTCGATGGAGATCTGATCTTCGCGCTCGCCACCGGCAAGAGCGGCAAAAAGCCCGATCCGCATGATTTTCTCGATCTCTGCGCGGTCGCAGCCTCGACCACGGCACGCGCAATTGCGCGCGGCGTTTACGAAGCGGCAGCGCAGGACAACGATATCTTCCCCGCCTGGCAGTCGGTTAAAGACTAGGCCAGCTTCGCCGCACGCTTGCATCTCCACTGCTCGGCACCGCATAATCGACACGGGGCGAGAGGAGAGTTTTCATGATCAGAACCTGTCTGGCGGCAGCCGCCATCGCCCTAATCCCCGCACTAGCGCTGGCCGGCGATTTCGCCGAGTTCCGGCCCATCGGCTTTTCAAGCCATGGTGGCGTCTTCGCCTTCGAAGAGTTCGGCGTTCAGGACGGCTCGGGCTTTGCCTATGCCAACCGCTATTACATAGACACGACCACGGATCGCTATCTGCCGGGCACGCCTGTCCGGGTAATGCTCGAGGATGAAACCAGAACCGTGAATGACGCACGGGCCGAAGCGAAAGCCCAGGCGTCTCAGATAGAGGCGTCGAGCGGGGCCGCCGACGATCCCGGCATATTCGCCGCCTTCCAGCCAGCCACCGAGGCGCAATCGGACGGCACCTTCCTGCTCTACCAGCCCTTTGCCATCGAGCCCTATCCCGGCGACAAGTGGGGAGTATCGCTCACGGAAAAGACACTCACGCCATCATCGAACTGCGCCGCTTTCGATCAGGCCAACAAGGGTTTCCGCCTGGAAATGAAGAAGGCCGACGGGTCGGCACCAGCCATTGTGCTTCATGACGACAGTTCGATACCGAATTCCCGCCGTTGCCCGGTCTCATACCAGATCGCCGGCGCGATGACGCACCGCAATCCGGATGGTTCGACAACCCACGCGATTCTGGTATTGATCAGGAATATCGGTTTCGAGGGGCCCGACGGGCGCTACATTGCGGTGACAAGAAGGATCGACTGACGCTTGCCCGACATTTCAGCCACTCCAGACCGGAAGAGCCCTTCCGGTCTTTCGGCGCGTCTGCGCTTTGCCTTGCCTCCGGCACGCTCTGCAATCGTCGGCGCCATATTATGGGGCCTGGCCATGACGCTCTCGGCTCAACTCGCGTTATGGATCGCGATCCGGCTCGATACCTCGCACCTTCTGGCACTGTCGCTGTTGTTCTTCGCCGGAGGCCTTGTCGCCTGGCCGTTGGCACTTTGCTCAATCCGCTTTTGCTCCTATCGTCGGCGGCCCGAAACCTGGTTTGCAGCCGCCGTCTTTTTTCTCTCCTGCGGCACGGTGATCATCACCGCAGGCCTTTTCGCCCTGCAATACCGGATTTACTACGCCCAGTGGCACGGTGAGTTCCTGTCGAAGCTCTGGATCATCCAGCTTGTTTTCACGACCGCAGCGGCCGTCTACCAGTTCGCTGTCATGGGGCTCAGGCTCTATATGCCGCTTGGGGCGGTCGTTCTGTTCGTCACCGCGCTTTTAATCGCGCGAAATGGCGGTAAAACCGCCCATTCCGGCAGGATTTTCCCCACCTGAGCCTCAAGGGCCGTTTCCTTTCCCGTTCCTTTTGGGATAGACCGCTCCCGAACGCCTCCATTGCCGACCGAAATACGGATACGCCCATGATCCCTCGTTATTCCCGTCCCGAGATGACTGCCATCTGGGAGCCCGCCACCAAGTTCAAGATCTGGTACGAGATCGAAGCCCATGCCTGCGACGCGCAGGCCGAGCTCGGCGTCATTCCGAAGGAGAACGCGGAAGCGGTATGGAAGGCGAAGGACGTGGATTTCGACGTTGCCCGCATCGACGAGATCGAGGCCGTCACCAAGCATGACGTCATTGCATTCCTCACCCATCTGGCCGAGCACGTCGGCTCCGAGGAAGCCCGTTTCGTCCACCAGGGCATGACCTCGTCGGATGTGCTCGATACCTGCCTCAACGTTCAGCTCGTGCGCGCTGCCGACCTCCTGCTTGCCGACATGGACAAGCTGCTCGCGGCGCTCAAGACCCGCGCATTCGAACACAAGAACACGGTCCGCGTGGGCCGCTCGCACGGCATCCATGCAGAACCCACCACGATGGGTCTGACCTTTGCCCGCTTCTATGCCGAGATGGACCGCAACAAGACCCGCCTTCAGGCTGCGCGGGAGGAAATCGCCACCGGTGCCATCTCAGGGGCCGTCGGCACCTTCGCCAATATCGATCCGGCCGTGGAAGAACATGTCTGCGAAAAGCTCGGTCTGAAGCCCGAGCCGATCTCCACACAGGTGATCCCCCGTGACCGGCACGCCATGTTCTTCGCAATCCTCGGCGTCATCGCCTCTTCGATCGAGAACGTCGCGATCGAGATCCGCCACATGCAGCGCACGGAAGTGCTCGAAGGCGCGGAATTCTTCTCGATGGGCCAGAAGGGCTCATCGGCCATGCCGCACAAGAAAAACCCGGTCCTGACCGAAAACCTGACCGGCCTTGCCCGTCTGGTGCGCATGACGGTTATCCCGGCCATGGAGAACGTCGCGCTCTGGCACGAACGCGACATCTCGCACTCCTCCGTCGAACGCGGCATTGCGCCCGACGCAACGATCACGCTCGACTTCGCGCTCAACCGCCTTGCCGGTGTCGTCGAGAAGATGATCATCTTCCCGCAGAACATGCTCGACAACATGAACAAGTTCCCGGGTCTGGTGATGAGCCAGCGCGTGCTTCTGGCCCTCACCCAGGCGGGTGTAAGCCGCGAGGACGCCTATTCCATGGTCCAGCGCAATGCGCTCAAGGTTTGGGAAGAGCGGCTGGATTTCCGCGAACTGCTTCTGGCCGACGAGGAGGTCGTCAAGGCGCTCGGCGTGGACGGTATCAACGCGAAATTCGACATGGATTACCACACCAAACATGTCGATACGATCTTCCGCCGGGTCTTCGGCGAAGCCTGATCGAGCCATTCAATATTGCTATGCAGCATAATTCGCCATGAATTTGCTGCATAGCAGCATTGGCGAGAAGGCGTTTGTTTCTCTTGCCCCATGAGTGCATCCTGCGAATGGGAGAACTCGAACTAAGGGGAAACGAACATGTTTTCGAACCTGCAGAAATTCGCCGCCAAGTTCCGCGTTCCGTCGCAGCACGAACTTGAAATGCGCTACCTCAACGAGTCGCGCGACATCTACGATCTGGAGTACCGCAGCCGCCAGATCGATAATGGCCACTTCCGCGGCCGTCGCTAGACCGTTTCGCCTTCAGGCGTAACCGGACAGGTCCGACAGGCGACTGAATTCAGTTACGCATTTCGATTTTGCCGATTCCGAAGAAATCGAAATTGCTCTAAGCGACGTTAAACACCGCATCAAGAATTCAGGCCGGCCTCACAGGAGCGCCGGCCTTTTTCACGTCCGCGAAACAAGTTGGCTCATTCGAAGCCGCAAAATCCGTCGTCCCGATAGCGGGGCCAGTCCTCGACCGTCAGCGGACCGAGCGACAGCTCAAACTGCTCTTCCTCGTCATCCGCTTCACGCTCGCCCCTGCCCGTGAGCAGGTTGACGTCACATTTCCTAGCATCGCCGCCTTCCACCAAAGTGTCGTAGCTCGAATAGGTGAAGCCGGCGAGCATGAGCTTCTTGTCGCGCCATGCCAATGTCAGGGTCTGGCTCCAGCGGTTCCTGCCCACGGAATCATTGTGCGAGAAGAGCCTGATCGAGCCATTGGCGGCAATCTTCACCGACGGACGGTTGCCAGCCATACCGTCTGGAAGGCCACCCCAGACGATATCGGGATAGTAGGCTTTTGGTTTGATCTGGTCTTCGCCTTTGCCTGCGCCCAACATCAGCAGCAAGCCGTGATCCATCTCGCCGGCCTCTTCGTCCGGCGTCAGAAGCATCACCAGATCGGCCTTGCCGTCGCCATTGATATCGCCCGAGGCGGCGGAAACGATGCGGCTTGCGAAATCCGGAATTTCGGCGGCTTGAGCTGTTCCCGCTACAAGTACCGCTGCGGCTGCAGTTCCGGCCAAAGCGGTTGCAATCATTGCCGTTTTGCGGCGAATTGTATTCGGCGTCTTCATCCAAAATCTCCTGTTGGCGAATACTTATCCTGTCGCCTCGCGGCTGGAAAGCTATTCCGGTCGCTGTGACATTCCGACATCATATGTGAGCGATTGCGCCGGATTTCGGCCCCAATCGCTGATCACATTCCTCCTCAAAAGAACCCCGGTGCGCGTCACCTCCCGACGACGAACGGGGCCACCCGCAGGAGGTTGAGTAAATTGACTGACATACAGCAGGATCACGGCCCGGCGCGCATGCGGCGTTTTGGCCGAACCAAGACAGAAATCGACACTGAAGACGCCGTAACCGTCACATGGCTCGTCGGTGTCGCCGCCGCAATCGTGGCGGGCGGCTACCTTTTCCTCGCCACCGATTCCGGTGTCGATCAGGCGACGCTTGACGCGGCTGTCGGCGCCCGCTCGGCAAACGCAGCTCAGGCCCCTCAGGTCGCAGCGCAAGATATACCCATGTCCGAAGGACTACAGGCCACACCCGTCGCATCCACTTCGACACTTGCCACGCCGCCGCTCGACTAGAAGCAGTCGCGTTCGCCGCGTTTGGTGATCCCACGCCTTCGGGGCAACACGTGGGTTCATCATTCGCCGCCGCGGTTCTTCAGAGCCGCGGCGGCATTTCTTTTGTGGTCGACCTAACTCATCATAAAAACCCGATATGGCGCTGAATATTGACATTTCGGGGCTGGCAGACCACATCCCCGCCCATGAAAGTCGCAGACGCCGATATCCTCATCGTCCCCGGTTTCAAGAATTCCGGTCCTGATCACTGGCAGACCCGCTGGGAGAAAAAACTCTCCTCGGCGCGCCGTGTCGAGCAGGCCGAGTGGACCAAGCCGGTGGTCGAGGACTGGACGAAAACGCTTGCCGACGCGGTCAACCGCGCCGAGCGGCCTGTCGTGATAATCGCCCACTCACTGGGAGTTGCAACCTTCGTTCAGGCCGTCCCGCAATTCGAAAAGAAGATCGCCGGCGCGTTTCTGGTCGCTCCGCCCGAGGTCGCCAATCCGGCAATCCGGCCGAAGCACCTGATGACCTTCGGTCCCTATCCGGAAGAGCCGCTCCCCTGCCCGTCGATCGTCATTGCCAGCCGCAATGATTCCTTCGGCAGTTTCGAACATGCCGGCGACATGGCGAATGCGTGGGGCTCTCTCTTCATCGATGCCGGTCATTCCGGTCATATCGATGCTGCCTCCGGCCATGGTCCCTGGCCGGAAGGCACGATGGTGTTCGCGAAGTTCCTCTCGCGACTGACGGCTGACGCCTGATCGCGATCAGCCGCGTATTGCGCCCAAGATCGCATCAGCCCCCGTCTGGATCAGCACATCGTCATTGGTCGCGGTGATGATCCGGTAGCCCATTTTCGCCGCGCCGATGGCCGATTCGGCCGAATTGGCATAGATCGCCGAGAGCTTTCCGGCCTCGCTGCAGCTTTTCGCGAGATCGGCGAGGAAGTCCTGCATATCCGGCAGAAACGGGTTCATGTGCTTGCCACCCGACCATGAAATCGAGAGGTCGGACGGTCCCACGAAGAGGCCGTCGATGCCGTCGATCGCCAGGATGTCCTCATAAATCTCGACCGCCGCCATCGTCTCGATCATCGCAATGGCGAGCGTCTGCGAATTGGCCGATTTGAAGTAGGTGCCGGCCGTGTGCTCGCGGTGAAGATTGAGCGCCTGTACCGGTCCCCAGGAGCGTTCGCCGAGCGGCGGATACTTCATTGAGGCAACGAAGGCTTTGGCATCATCGAGCGAATTGATCATCGGCGCGATGACCGCCTCGAAACCGGCATCGAGACCGCGCGATGCCAGATCGAACCGTCCGACCGGGATGCGAAGGATCGGAGGCTTGCCCGCCGCCATGATCTCCAAAGGTTCCCGGAGAGCCGAGGTTTCCGTGTGCATGCCGTGCTGCATGTCGATCACGACGGCATCGAAACCTGCATGCGCCATGCGGGCCGGCATGCCGGCCGCCGGATAGGATGACCATGCGACGAACAAGGGATCGGGATTTTCCAGGCGTTGGTTCAAAAGCATGCGTGCTCCTCCATTCCTTCAGTATAAATCAACAAATAAAAAAAACCGCTCCCGGACTGCCGGGAGCGGTTTGCATTCCAGGCAATCGCACCCGCCCTATTCGGACTGGATCTGCTCGATGGCGACATGGGCCAGTTCAAGCATCTTGGCGCGGATTTCCTCGTCTGCGACAGCGACGTTCTTCGCGTCGAAATCGCCGCGTACCTTGCGGAAGACGTCTTCGTGACCGGCTTCCTCGAAGTCGGCGATCACAACCGTCTTGGCATAGGCATCGGCTTCATCGCCGGAGATGCTCATCTTCTCGGCAGCCCAGAGACCGAGCAGCTTGTTGGCGCGGGCTTCCGCCTTGAACTTCAATTCCTGGTCGTGAGCAAACTTGTTTTCGAACGCTTTTTCGCGATCATTTAAGCTGGTCATGGCCTTCTCCGGCTAAGTGTTATCGTTTTCTCCCCTCAGGGGATTGCCCGCCATAAACCAAAAGGTGGGCGAAAGTGCAATGAGATGAATCAAACCCCTGACTGAATTATCGGTGACTTCGAGACCCAACGGCGTTGTCGAAGCCGTCGCGATGGGATAATACCCGAGAAAATGGCCAATCACGACCGGATGGCTCCCAAACGTCCGGCGAAAACACAGAGATTTTCCAATGAACCGTCGCCGCCGCATTTACGAAGGCAAGGGCAAGATCCTTTATGAAGGCCCGGAGCCCGGTACGCTTATCCAGTTCTTCAAGGACGATGCGACCGCGTTCAACAAGAAGAAGCACGATGTCGTTGACGGCAAGGGCGTTCTGAACAACCGGATTTCCGAGTTCATATTCAGCCATCTCAACAAGATCGGCATCCCCACCCACTTCATCCGTCGCGTCAACATGCGCGAGCAGCTGATCAAGGAAGTGGAGATCATTCCGCTCGAGGTCGTGGTGCGCAATGTCGCCGCCGGCTCGCTGTCCAAGCGTCTGGGCATCGAGGAAGGCACAGTGCTGCCGCGCTCAATCATCGAATTCTACTACAAGGCCGATGCGCTCGACGACCCGATGGTCTCGGAAGAGCACGTCACCGCCTTCGGCTGGGCGAGCCCGCAGGAAATCGATGACATCATGGCCCTTGCCATCCGCGTCAACGACTTCCTCAACGGCCTCTTCCTCGGCGTCGGCATCCAGCTCGTCGATTTCAAGATCGAGTGCGGTCGCCTCTATGAAGGCGAGATGATGCGCATCGTGGTCGCTGACGAGATCTCGCCCGACTCCTGCCGCTTGTGGGATGTGTCGACCAACCAGAAGCTCGACAAGGACGTCTTCCGCCGTGATCTCGGCAGCCTCGTCGAGGCCTATCAGGAAGTCGCCCGCCGCTTGGGGATCATGAACGAGAACGAACCGCCGCGCCCCTCCGGCCCGGTTCTGGTGAAATAAGCAGGGACGACCCGAGACGATGATCAAGGCACGCGTAACGGTAACGCTCAAGAACGGCGTCCTCGACCCCCAGGGCAAGGCCATCGGCCATGCCCTCTCCGGCCTCGGTTTCGACGGTGTCGGCTCCGTGCGTCAGGGCAAGGTGTTCGACATCGAGATCGAAGGCGACGACCGTGCTGCGGCGGAAGCCGATCTCAAGGCGATGTGCGACAAGCTTCTGGCCAACACGGTGATTGAGGACTATTCTGTAACCCTCATCTGAGGTTGCAGGAGGCCGGAATGGCCGATGTCACGCAGGAACTGATGTTCGAGTTGATGAAGCGGATTCACGCCGATATCGGCGACGTGAAGCAGGCGCAACGCGATTTGCAAGCGGATTTCATCAACATGCGCGGCACGATGGTAGCCATGCAGTCCGATATCCATAACATCTACGGCATGCTCTATCGCCAAGATGACCGCATGGAGCGCATCGAGAAGCGGCTGGACCTGCGCGAATTCAACGAAGGCCACAGTCCTTACAACCCGGACGCCTGAGTTTTCTGCGAAGCGCAGCGTAATCCTCGAAAATCGCTGGATAGCCTCTCCCTTCGCACTCGCAATCGCGCGCGGAGTGCGGTAAACGGGGCCAATTCCATTCTCCTTGCAAGCGGACTGCCCATGAAAACCGCCGTCGTTCTCCTCCCCGGCCTCAATCGCGATCGCGACATGATCGCGGCGCTCACCAAGATTTCAGGCACGCCGCCGGTCACTATCTGGCAGACAGAGACCGAAATTGCCGACGACATCGACCTCGTCGTGGTCCCGGGTGGTTTCTCCTATGGCGATTATCTGCGCTGCGGCGCGATTGCGGCGCGCATGCCGGTTCTCCGGGCGCTCAAGGAAAAGGCCGATCGCGGCACCCGCGTCATCGGCGTGTGCAACGGTTTCCAGATCCTCGTCGAATGCGGGCTCTTGCCCGGCGCCCTGATGCGCAATGCCTCGCTCAAATTCGTCTGCCGCGAAGTGAAGCTGGAGGTGACCAATGCCTCGACCTCTTTCACGTCGGGCTACACGCAGGGGCAGATCATCCGTTGCCCGGTTGCTCACCACGACGGCAACTATGTCGCCGACGAAGCCACGCTCAAATCCATCGAAGACAAAGGCCAGGTCGTCTTCCGCTATGCCGAGGGCACCAACCCCAACGGTTCGATGAACGACATCGCGGGTATCGTCAACGAAGCCGGCAACGTGCTCGGCATGATGCCGCATCCGGAAAACCTGATCGAATCCGCCCATGGCGGGGATGATGGCCGGGCCCTGTTCGCTGCCGCTCTGGAAGTCGCCGCATGATCACGGCGCGCCGCCTGACCGCCCTCTCCCTTGCGGCCGTCGCGGCCGCCGCCCTCGCCGGTTGCAACCAGACGCCGAAGCCGTCGTCGGGCTCGGCGCACGCACAGGCCGTTTCGACGCTGCAGAAGGTCAACACCCAGGCCCATCAGTGCTGGCTCAAGGACGACGCGTTCAAGGCCTATGGTATCGTGCCGGAGCTCGACACCTCCGGCACGCCGCGCCTTCTCGTCATTCCGCGCGGCAAGCCGCAGTCGCTGCCCCAACTGGTCATTGCCGCCATGGGGTCCGATGTAAGCCTTTACGGCCCGCTGACCGATTCCGCCCTTTCGCCCCGGATCAAGGCCGATGTCGGCCGCTGGTCGAAGGGCGCATCCGGCTGCGCATGAAAAACAGGCCTTCTTCGGGGGATAGCGCGTTCAAAACGGGTGCCATCAGCGCACCGCCTGCGTTATACGAAGGCCAGACAACGCCCCTGATACCCTAGCGTTTCCGAAAGACAGTTGCCCATGTCCATTCCAAACACCATCGCCATTACCGAAGAGCTGATTGCCGCCCACGGCCTCAAGCCCGATGAGTACGAGCGTATCCTCGAGCTGATCGGCCGTGAGCCGAGCTTCACCGAACTCGGCATCTTCTCTGCGATGTGGAACGAGCACTGCTCCTACAAGTCGTCCAAGAAGTGGCTGCGCACGCTGCCCACCACCGGCCCTTACGTGATCCACGGGCCCGGCGAAAACGCCGGCGTGGTCGATATCGGCGACGGCGATTGCGTGATCTTCAAGATGGAGAGCCACAACCACCCCTCCTATATCGAACCCTATCAGGGGGCCGCGACCGGAGTCGGCGGCATTTTGCGCGACGTCTTCACCATGGGCGCGCGTCCGATTGCTGCGATGAACGCGCTGCGCTTCGGCGCACCCGACCATTCCAAGACCCGCCATCTCGTGGCCGGTGTTGTCGCCGGTGTCGGTGGTTACGGCAACTCCTTCGGCGTGCCGACCGTCGGCGGCGAAGTGGAATTCGACGCCCGCTACAACGGCAACTGCCTCGTCAACGCTTTTGCGGCTGGTCTCGCCAAGACCGACGCTATCTTCCTCTCCGAAGCCAAGGGCGTGGGCCTGCCCGTCGTCTATCTCGGCGCCAAGACCGGCCGCGACGGTGTCGGCGGCGCGACCATGGCGTCTGCCGAGTTCGACGACACGATCGAGGAAAAGCGCCCCACCGTTCAGGTCGGCGACCCCTTCACCGAAAAATGCCTGCTTGAAGCCTGCCTCGAACTCATGCAGACCGGCGCCGTCATCGCCATCCAGGACATGGGTGCCGCGGGGCTGACCTGCTCGGCGGTCGAAATGGGCGCCAAAGGCGATCTCGGAATCGAACTCGATCTCGACAAGGTGCCGGTGCGCGAAGAGAACATGAGCGCCTACGAGATGATGCTGTCGGAAAGCCAGGAGCGCATGCTCATGGTTCTCGAGCCTGCCAAGAAGGACGAGGCGGAAGCCATCTTCGTCAAATGGGGTCTCGACTTCGCCATCGTCGGCAAGACCACAGACGACCTTCGTTTTCGGGTGCTCCACCAGGGCGAGGAAGTGGCCAACCTTCCGATCAAGGAACTGGGCGACCAAGCACCTGAGTATGACCGCCCCTGGCGCGAGCCGGGCCGCTACTCGCCGCTTGCCGCAACCGATGTCGCCGAGCCGGAAGACTACGGCCAGGCGCTGCTGACGCTGCTGGGCTCGCCCAACAATTCCTCGCGCCGCTGGGTGTGGGAACAGTACGACACGCTGATCCAGGGCAATTCGCTGCAGATCCCGGGCGGCGACGCCGGTGTGGTGCGCGTCGAGGGCCATCCGACCAAGGCGCTGGCCTTCTCCTCGGACGTGACGCCGCGCTATGTCGAGGCCGATCCGTTCGAGGGCGGCAAGCAGGCGGTCGCCGAATGCTGGCGCAACCT
>CEQK01078067.1_pt1 | contig 15011 bp, 16 predicted proteins | sample 531051 | NCBI WGS metagenome assembly CEQK01 (sample SAMEA2621229, study PRJEB7988) | marine metagenome | biome: marine biome (ENVO:00000447); feature: deep chlorophyll maximum layer (ENVO:xxxxxxxx); material: "saline water (ENVO:00002010), including plankton (ENVO:xxxxxxxx)" | depth 150 m
CTCCTCGGTATACATCTTGACCGAGAAGCCGCGCGGATCGCGCCAGGTGTCGGGGCTGCCGCGCTCGCCGGCGACGGTCGAAAAACGCACCAGCGTGTCGACCTTGGCGCCCGGCTGAAACACGCTCGCCTTGGTGTATTTGCTGACATCCGCGGTCACCTCGAAATGACCGAAGGCGCCGCCGCCCTTGGCGTGGGGCTGACGCTCGGGGATGCGCTCGCGGTTGAAATTCGCCATCTGCTCGAGAAGGTAGTGATCATTCAGAACGATCGGTCCGTCGGGACCGACAGTCAGAGAATGTTCTTCGCTCTGCACGCGGATGCCTGCATCGGTGGTGGTGTGTGGAACCCGTTTCTTGTCGTCGGTCATGACCTCGTCCTTCTCGATGTGTGAAAGCCTCGAACCTCAACGGTACTGGGAAGCGGAGGTTCCTTGGCATTCTGTACAAGGCCGGGACAGATCAGCGCAGGCGGTGACAATCGATGCGGCGTTTGCCGAAAACGGTTCCTGTTCCGCTTCCAATCTGTCAGTCGATGATGATCGCCTTGCCTTCTGCGTGCATCCGCGCCAGCCCTGCCCGCATCCGATCGAGCTCATCAGGCGGATGGCCTCGCCAGCCGGTGACTTCGCCCAAAACGCGCAGCGGCTCACGGGAGCGGTAGGACATCGTCGGGTTGCCCGGGAATTTCTTGTCCGTCACATTCGGGTCGTCTTCGATCGCTCCGGTTGCTTCGACCACGTAAATGCGTCCCGGAGCGTCGCCTCGCGCCAGCTCCGCGCCCCAGATTGCGGCGTCGAGAGTGCTGGTGAAATAAACCCACGAGAGAACCCTGCCCTCCGCGAAATTGGATGTGTATCCGGTCGCAATCATGTCGCCCGGCTTAAGCGAAGCCCGCGTACCGTGAAAAAATGTCTGCATGAACATGCCTGCCCGGTCGGCGCACATGCGAATACCCTCCAGCGTCCAAAGTCTGCTTCGTCACGGCAGCGGCCTCATTTCAACGGGCCCCGCCAACAAAAAAGCCCCGGTTTTCCGGGGCTTCTCCTGATTCAAATTTCGTAAGTTCCTGACTTACTGCGCCAGTTCGTCGGTGGCGTAGTTGGTCTGCATGGCGAGTTCGTCGACGCCGTCGCGTTCGTAAATATCGTCGCGGAACTGGACGACACCATCTTCGGACGCCCAGGCGGTGATGTAGACGAAATAGACCGGCACCGGATCAACGAGCGAGATCGGCGTGTTGTTGCCGGTCTGGATGGTTTGCTCGATCTGCTGGCGGCTCCAGCCCGGCGTATCGCGCAACAGCCAGGTCGACAGGTCGCGCACGTTCTGAACGCGCACGCAGCCGGAGGATTCGAAGCGCATCAGCTGGCCGAAGAGCGACTGCTGCGGCGTGTCGTGCATGTAAACCGCATGCGGGTTCGGGAAGTTGATCTTTGTCGACGCCATGGCGTTGATCTTGCCCGGATCCTGACGGAACATCAGGTTCGGTGCCTTTTCGGCGTTCCAGTCGACGGTATCCGGCGAAACTTCGTTGCCCTGACCGTCGAACAGGCGGATCGAGTTGCGCTCCAGATAGGTCGGATCCTTGCGCATCAGCGGCATGATGTCCTTCTGGATGATCGAACGCGGCGAAGTCCAGTAGGGATTGAGGATGACCTCGTTGATCTTCGAGTTGAGGATCGGGGTCTGGCGGTCGATCTTGCCGACGATGGCGGTGTGGCGCTGGACTACGCGGCCATTTTCGACAGCCTCGATCTGGGCAGCCGGGATATTGACCATCACATAGCGGTCACCGAGGAAACCCGACATCGCGTTGAGGCGGACGAGGTTCGTCTGAAGTTGGCCGAGACGGATGTTGGCTGAAACGTTGAGTGCCTTGTAGCTGTAGGTACCCAGAACACCGTCGGCCGGCAGGCCATGGCGGGCCTGGAAGCGCTTGACGGCGCCATCGACATAGGAATCGAAGGAATCCGACACGCCCGCGGTCCGGTCGAGGTCGCCCGAAATCATCAGGCGCTGGCGCAGCACACGCACGTTCGACGACACATTGCCGAGCTGCAGCTTCTCATTGGCCGGCACGTTGGGCCAGCCGCCGCGCGAGACGATCTCCTGATACTGATAGATGGCGCGCTCGACATAACCAACGGTTTCCTGCGAGGTGATCGGCACCTTGGTCGCCACCTGCTTGACGGCGCGCGAGGATTTCGCATCGAACTGGTCGTCCCAGTTGCCGCGTCGCGGCGCCCTGATGATGTCCATGATCGAGGCCTGCGCCATCGCGGTGCCGCTTGCTGCCGCAAGCGCTGCCAGGCTCGTCGCGCCGCCCAAAAACAAGCGACGGGGAAGTGAGCGGGATGCGGTTGGCTTGGTCATTGGGCTTTCACTACCTTTGGTCTGGCTGAGGCCTTGATGCTTTCACATGGCTTGCAGCGGGTACTGAACCGTTTCCCGCCAAGATGGTATTCCGCCATGAAATACCATGTTAGCCTTAACAAATATATCCGGGACGCCTGGTGTCCAGTGACACATCGCACAGACGGCGCTTCCGGTCACATCGGACTGCGAAGCCGGACGCCCCGATCTAGCTTGCCATTCTGCGTTTCCACGGATTTGTGGCCAATTGATGGTCCCCTGCCAAGGTTGTGTTCTTGTGCGGCAAATTATCGTCATGATCGCGTGAACCGTCATGCGTAGGCCTTCAAACGCGAAAAGGCGGGCCTGACGCCCGCCTCTATCGATTCGTGTGATTTTGCTATCTCTCAGAGACGATATGCGATGGTGTCGTTCCAGAAGCGGTCGAGACGCTGCATCAGCTTGTTGAGAACCTCGAACTCGTTCTCACCGATGCCGCCAACCTTGGCAATCGAACCGACGTGACGATCGTAGAGTGCCGAAACGGTGGCTGCGACTTCAGTTCCCTCGTCGGTGAGCGAAATGCGGACCGAACGGCGGTCGACACGCGAGCGCTGGTGGTTGATGTAGCCCAGGTCGACCAGCTTCTTGAGGTTATAAGACACGTTGGAGCCGAGGTAGAAGCCGCGCGAGCGCAGTTCACCGGCGGTCAGTTCCGAGTTGCCGATATTGAAGAGCAAGAGCGCCTGGACGGCGTTGATATCGGAGCGGCCCTTGCGGTCGAATTCGTCCTTGATGACATCGAGCAGGCGGCGGTGCAGACGCTCGACCAGCTGGAGGGATTCGAGGTAGAGATCGCGCAGGTCGTTCTCGTCGTTCGCTGCGATGTCGCGGGGTGCCTTGGCGGCTGCCTGGTGCATGGTTGCCATTGGTATTGCCTCACTGTTTTGTTTTGGCGGCTTTGTGCCGTCCTTGAGGCCAACCTAGCGAATGCGCATAAAATTCTACTTAAAATGCAGGCTTAACAGCTACTTACCAAAGCCGAACCGGCAATCAGGGTGAATCATTTCCTACCCTGCCTGCGTTCCTGCCAGTTGCGCAGTGCCATTGCGAGACGCAGCGCAACGAAAAGTCCCGCGACCATCATCGAGAGAAGCACCACGAAAGGACGGGTGCCGAACAGATTGGTCATGAAGTGGTACATCGCCACCTCGCCGCCCGCGGCCAGACACCAGATGACGACACCCCAGGCCGCACCGAGCCACAGTCCAAGTGCTGCGATGGGAAAGAGGACCGAGAGGCAGGCGATGGCAAGCTGCCAGTGTGCCGGGAGAAGATCGAAACGGAAACCGCCGCCCATGGTGTAGCCGGTCAGGCGTCCCCAATAATAGAGAGCGCTCATGAGGCAGCTCAGCGCCACCACACGCATGAAGATCATGTAGATTGTATCGAGCAGACCCGACTCGATTGCCGGGCCGGTTTCGATGTCCGAGTCCACCATCACGGTTTCCGTCCCCTTGCCGGGTCAATCAACGCGATTCCGGGGGATGGCGCAAGCGGCGGCGCGCCGCCAGCCTACCAATCCCCAAACCAGGTCATGGCAGCGGCGTGCGCAGCGGAGGCATGCTACTGCCTTTTGCTGTCAGCAGGAGGCTTGTATGCTGACATCTCCTGTCACCATTATCGCCTTGGATTTTTTCATGTCCCGTGCCCGCCGTTTGCTCGATCTCGTTCAGGAGCTCCGCTCCCACCGCAATCCGGTCACGGGGGCCAAGCTGGCGGAGGCGACGGGCGTATCGCTCAGGACGCTTTATCGCGACATTGATGCCCTGAAGGCGCAAGGCGCACCGATCGAGGGCGAGCCGGGGCTCGGCTACGTGCTGATGCCGGGCTTCATGCTGCCGCCGCTGATGTTCACCGAGGACGAGATCGAGGCGATCGTGCTCGGCTCCAAATGGGTGGCGATGCGGGCGGACGAAAACCTCGGTGAGGCGGCGCGGTCGGCGCTGGTGAAGATCGCAAGCGTGCTGCCGCCCGACCTCAAGGCCAATGTCGAGGATTCGAGCCTCTATGTGGGCCCGGGCGCTCCGGTACCCGAAGGCGTGACACGCCTGAGCGACATTCGCGACGCGATCCGCCGCGAGCGGAAGGTGGAGGTCCGCTACGAGGATCTGGCGGGTGCGGTGACCGAGCGGACGATCTGGCCCTTTGCGCTCACCTTCTTCGACAAGGCGCGGCTGGTGATCGGCTGGTGCGAGCTGCGTGAAGATTTCCGCAGTTTCCGTGCCGACCGCATTCTCTCCTTCACGGTGTCGGAAAGGCGCTACCTCCGCCGCCGCCAGGTGCTGATGAAGGAATGGCAGGCGCGCCAGGCCCTTGAGCGGACCGCTAAGCAGCAGGAACTGCGCAACTGCGCGTCATGACAGCGGCGGATATTGTCCTGCCGTTATCAATTCGCTTGAGCCCTCACGAGAAGATGGAAAGCCGCAAGGGCCTTCTCACTACGCTCGGCGATCTCTTGAGGTGTCATCTCCCGGATCGCGCCCGTCACGCGCCGGACCTGCAGATCGCCCACAAGCAGCGACAGAAACCACTCCACGGCCTGACCGGGCGAAACGCTCCTCAATTGCCCGCGGTCAGCGGCAGCAGCGATCAGATCGCCTATGAGCGGCATGATGACCGAGCGGCCGTTTTCGGCCAGAAGACGCCCCAGTTCTCCGCTGGGATCGGCGGCGGCGGCGCGGTTGAGCGCGATGGCCCTCTCCCCTGTGAGCATAGCCAGAAGGCGCGGTGCGATTGCCGAGAGTTCCACCAACGGATCGTCGTCCGGCTTTACTGCTGACAGCTGTCTTTGGATGTCCGCCGCGTTGTTGCTGACCATGGCGCGAAACAGGCCCGCCTTGTCACCATACCAATTGTAAAGCGTCTCGTTGGAAGCGCGGGCCGCCTTTGCGACTGCCAGCATCGACATGCCGTCATATCCTTTCTCCCCGATCAGCCTGTAGGCGGCAGCCTCGATTTCTCGCTGGCGTTTCTGACGGTTCTCCTCGCGCATCCGCTTCTCTCCTTTGCCCCCTTGGTCCGGATGACCGGACGCGTTGACAGCAATCGTAATCATATGTACGGATATTGCAAATACGTACACATAATTACGGCTATAGGAGATTCAGTCATGCGCGTTCTTTCCCTGCTGTCCCTCACCTCTCTTATCTTCGGAGGCGCGATCTTCGGTTTCTTCTACGCCTGGGTCTGTTCGACGATGTGGGGGTTGGATGCGGCCGACCCGCGGCTGGCCATCGGCGCAATGCAGGCGATGAACGCCTCGGTTCGCAACATGGTGTTCGCTCCGGCCTTCTTCGGAACACCGGCGGTCATGCTGCTTACCGGTCTCGTTGCTCTTCGTGCGGGCGAGAAACATGCCGGCTTCTGGTTCTCGGGCGCGGCAATAATCTACCTTGTCTTCGGACTGCTGCTGACGATGCGTTTCAATGTGCCGATGAACCGTGATCTGGCGCAACTTGTCGTTCCAGAGGACATCGAAACTGCACGCGCCATCTGGCTCGACTATTCGCCGCGCTGGCAGGCTTTCAATATCGCACGTACCATCGCCTCCGGCCTCTCACTCTTGATGGTCGGGATGGGCATTCTGACTCTTTCCCGCCGGTGACGGACACGGGTCCGCAGTTCGAACTGTCCGGCGGCGAGATCGCGCCGCTCCCACCGCTTGGTCACGCAATGGCATGCGCCCCGCGAGGAGTTTGATAAATAAAGCCGCGAACCTAAACCGTTACTGCCATATTTTGGCAGTAGCTGGTTCTATGAGTGTTCCTGTTCCCCGCGATGTCCCGCGGGCTCAACTGAAAGGAACATTTCCATGGCCTCTCCTAATCTCATCATCCGTTACGTCGATGACGCACGTGTCAGCGCCGATTTCTACGCGAAACTGTTGGATGTAGAAGCGTCTTTCGACGGTCCGGTCTTCGCGTCCGTCCCCTTTCACGACGGCGTTCGGCTGGCGTTCTGGAACCGCCCGGTCATCCATCCCGCTGTCACCACGCCCGGCGAGGATGGCGAAATCTGCCTGAAGGCAGACACAGCGGATGCGCTCGATACTGCTTTCGCCGATTGGAAAGCCGAAGGCATCACCATCCTGCAGGAACCGGTGGACATGCCGTTCGGGCGAACCTTCACCGCTGCCGATCCGGACGGGCATCGTATCCGGATGCTCTATCGGGAAGCCTGAGCGAGTCCGGACGTCGAGAACGCGGTGGGCCGGCAGCGACCCACCGCCGCAGGTCAGGCTCGCCCTCGCTCCGTCACTTGACGCCTGTATCTTCCGGGTCCAAACAAGCGGAAATTCCCGAAAGACTACTGCGAAAGGCGCCGTCATGGACAAGAAACTGATCAACGAAAGGGCGCAGGCTGCCCCCGATGTCGACGGTATCACCGGCCATCGCCGCATGCGCCGCAACCGCAAGGCCGAATGGACACGGCGGCTGGTACGCGAGAACCACCTTTCGGTCGATGATCTGATCTGGACGATGTTCCTGGCACCCGGCACGAATGTGGAAGAACCGATTGATGCCATGCCCGGCGTCTATCGTCTCTCGGTCGACAAGGCCGTGGAAGCAGCCAAACGCGCCGCCGATCTCGGCATCCCCGCGCTCGCCACTTTCGGCAATATCGAGCAAGAGCTGCGCGACGAGACCGGTTCCAACATTCTGCTTGCCGACAACCTGATCAATCAGGCCACAAGCGCCATCAAGGCCGCCGTGCCGGAGATCGGTGTGATCACCGATGTCGCCCTCGATCCTTTCACCAGCCATGGCCATGACGGCATCTTGCGCGATGGCGAAATTCTCAACGACGAGACGGTGGCGCAGATTTCGCGCGCCGCGGTCATTCAGGCGGACGCCGGCGCGGACATCATCGCACCGTCCGACATGATGGATGGACGCATCGGCGCGATCCGCCGCGCACTCGACGAAGCCGGCCACCAGAATGTCGGCATCATGTCTTACGCCACCAAATTTGCCTCCGGTTTTTACGGCCCCTATCGTGAAGCCATCGGCACCGCCGGTCTGCTGAAAGGCGACAAACGCACCTATTACATTGATCCGGCGAATGCGTCGGAGGCCGTACGCGAGGCCGCACTCGACGTCGAGGAAGGTGCGGACATGCTGATGGTCAAGCCTGGCCTGCCCTATCTCGACATCTGCCGCACGCTGAAGGACGCCTTCGGCATGCCGACCTTCGCCTATCAGGTGTCGGGCGAGTATTCGATGATCAAGGCGGCAGCCGCCAATGGGTGGATCGACGGCGAACGGGTGATGATGGAATCGCTGCTTGCCTTCAAACGCGCGGGCTGCGACGGCATCCTCACCTATTTCGCGCCGGAAGCCGCGGAAGTGCTCAACCGCCGCTGACGCCGCGATTTGAAACAGCCGGAAGCAATCACCATATCCTCGTGGCAGGTGTACTTTGCACCACCACAAGGAGAAGAACGGCGATGAGCCAGGCCGAGACCAATTACGCCATGACCGACATGTTCGAAAATCCCGCGCTTTACGACGGGGTCCGGACACGGCGTGTGCTGGCCTTTCTGATCGATTACTCCTTCATCCTGCTTCTCTGCATTCCGGCGGCGATCGTCGTGTTTGTTTTCGGCCTTCTGACGTTGGGACTGGGCTTTTTCCTCTATGGCGCCCTCTTCTTCCTGGTTGCCATTCCCTATATCGGCCTGTCGCTCGGCGGCCGGGCCCAGGCAACGCCGGGCATGCGGATGACGGGAATCCGTCTCCAGCGCCTCGACGGCGGTCGGATCGACTTCCTCTTCGCACTCGTCCACAGCGTTCTGTTCTGGGCCGCCAATGCGATCCTGACACCGCTCATCCTGCTTGCGACGCTGTTCCTCGACCGGAAGCAGACGATCCATGACCGCCTGCTGGGCACAGTCGTGGTGCGTACCGACATTCTCTGATCCCAGAGATGTCTGCTTACGATCTGCAATCCAAAAACTAGCGGAACAATATTCTCCTGATCGAGGTTCGTTCGCTTCTTCACTTGCCGGAGAGAGGCAAAGCGTGAGAGTTTGAACCTGTGGAGAGGGACTTCCAGGCTGTAATGTCCCCTCGCCTCCGGTTCCCTGACGAAGCGAGTCCATGGACTTTCATCTTTACGCCACTTTCGCCATCATCGCCGTCACCATCGTCGCCTTTGCCATCGAACGCTGGCCTTTGGAGGGCGTCTCGCTTGGCGCACTGACGATTCTCATCCTGCTCTTCGGGATGTTTCCCTATACGCCGACCGGCGCGGAGGAGCCGCTTGGCATGGACGATCTGCTGGCTGGTTTTGCGGATCCGGCACTCGCCACGGTGCTCGCCCTGCTGATCGTCGGCCAGGGACTGTTCGCCACCGACGCCGTCGACACGTTGGCGCGAGTGATCGGAAAGTTCAGTGGATCGGGGGCCTGGCGGCCGATCATCATGATACTGGTGGCATCCGGGGCGCTGTCGGCCTTTCTCAACAATACCCCGGTGGTGGTGATCTTCATTCCGATCATGGTGGTGATCGCGGCCCAACGCGCCATCAGGGCGAGCCGCGTGTTCATCCCGCTCTCCTACATCACGATCCTTGGTGGCATGACAACCCTGATGGGGTCCTCCACCAACCTCATCGTGGCCGGCGTTGCCCACGACTACGGTTTCGATCTCGGCTTCTTCGACATCACTGCGCTTGGCGTTCCACTGGCGCTGATCGGCGGCGTCTATGTGCTCGGGCTGTTGCCGCGCATGTTGCCCGAGCGGGATTCCAGTGCCGGTCCGAAAGCCAAATCCGGTGCCCAGTTCATCGGCGAGATCACGCTCGGGAACCATCACCCCTTTGTGGGCCTGCAATCCAAGGGCGGCATGTTTCCAGGACTCGGCGACCTGACACTTCGCATGCTCGAGCGCCGGGAAGAGCCTTTTCTGCCGCCATTCGACGAATTGGAGCTCGAGCCCGGCGACACGCTGGTTGTGACCGGGACACGCCGCGCCTTCTCACGCGCGCTCGCCCATGGCCGCACCTCCAACGAAACCGTGGAGGAGACCGAAGAAGCCGAAGCCCCGCCCGGTCCTGACTACCATCTCGCCGAAGCCGTCATTGCGCCGGGTTCACGCTATTCCGGCCGTACCATTCAGCTGTCCGGCCTTTCCGTGCGTCTCGGCGTCTCCGTTCTCGGCCTGCAACGCAAGAGCCGCATGGCGCGGACAGCGCTTTCCGAGATCCGGCTTGAACCGGGCGATACGCTTCTGATCGGCGGCCCGATCGAGAACATCCGCGCGCTGCGCGGCAACCATGACCTTCTGCTTCTCGAACACTCCGCCGAAGCGGTGCCGCAATCGCGCAAGGCTCCGATTGCCGGGCTCATCTTCCTGGCCATCGTTATCTGCGCGGCCTTCTCGATCCTGCCGATCGTGACGGCTTCCATCGCCGGCGTGGCCGCCATGCTTGCGACCGGTTGCCTGACACTCTACCAGGCGGGCCGCGCCTTCGACCGGCAGATCTATCTGCTTGTCGGCGTTTCGATCGCACTGGCGACCGCTATGGAGCATACAGGAGGCGCCGCGCTGATTGCACACGGCGCCGTCAGCATGCTGGCCGACGCGCCTCTTGCCGTCACCCTTTCCGGCTTCTTCCTGGTCATTGCCGTCATGACCAACATTCTTTCCAACAATGCCACCGCCGTGTTGTTCACACCGATTGCGATCGGGCTGGCAAAAGGATTCAACGTCCCGCCGGAAGCCTTTGTCGCGGCTGTGATCTTCGGCGCCAACGCTTCCTTCGCAACGCCGGTGGGGTATCAGACAAACCTGCTCGTGATGGGGCCGGGGCACTACAGGTTTTCCGACTTCATCAAGGCCGGCACACCGCTCGTGCTTCTGATGTGGATCGCGTTCTCGATCCTGGCGCCGTTGTATTACGGACTGTGAGCAATCACGCGCTCCTGATCAAAAACGGAAAGCTCCCACCCGCCCCGGTTGACCTTTGGCGTCGCTACGCCATGGTAAAACCAGAATCGACCGCGTATTGTGGTCTCATAAAGAAGCCCGGGAATCATCAGCGGACATGACAACTCATTCCGTCAACTCACCGCAGTTCTTTCTCACCGCGCCCTCGGCCTGCCCCTATCTCGAGAACGAGATGGAGCGGAAAGTCTTCACCCACCTCGTCGGACCGAAGGCAAGCGAACTCAACGACCTTTTGACCCAGGGCGGCTTTCGCCGATCGCAGAACATTGCGTATCGCCCGGCCTGCGAGACCTGCCGTGCCTGCATCTCCGTGAGGATTCTCGCCGACGAGTTCAAGCCGGGAAAGACGCTGAGACGCGTGACCGCCGCCAACACAGATCTGATTTCCACGGACTACGCCGCCGAGCCATCCACCGAGCAGTACACATTGTTCCGGAAATATCTGGGCAGCCGTCACCAGTCGGGCGGCATGGCGGAGATGACCATCGGCGACTACGCCATGATGGTCGAAGACACGCATGTGAATTCCCGCATCATCGAGTACCGTCTGCGCGAGACCGGAGACGGAATTGCCGAGAACCCGGCCGGACGCCTCGTTGCAGTGGCCCTTACCGACGTGATGGGCGACGGGCTTTCCATGGTCTATTCATTCTTCGATCCGGAGGAAACCAAACGCTCGCTCGGCACCTACATGATCCTCGACCATATCCGCATGGCGCAGGCCCGAGGGCTGCCGCATGTCTATCTGGGCTACTGGGTGAAGAACTCGCCGAAGATGGGCTACAAGACCCGATTCCAGCCGCAGGAACACCTGATGCCCCAAGGCTGGCGGAGGTATGAAGGCTAGGCCCGCCCTCTCCTGATCGCGAACCCTTTGCGAAGCGAGCAGATCATGTTATAACTTCGTTATTACAGGAGCTCATCATGAACACCACCATCCGCAAGATCGGCAATTCCGAAGGCATTATCATCCCGAAGGAAATCCTCCAGCGTCTCGGATTGAAGGCCGGAGACGAGGTGGAGTTGCGTGAGGGAAGCCGCGGGATCGAACTTGTGACTCGACCCGCTGACCTTTCCGAGCAGCTTCAGGCCGCCCGAAAGGGCATGCAGAAGTACCGCAATGCGCTTCGCGAACTGGCGAAATGACCACGGTCAAATGGTTGTCGCGCGAAGCAATCGATCTCATCCATGAGGAACAGATTGCGGAGCATGGCGGCCTGCCGGGGCTTAAAGACGACAACGCACTCGAGGCAGCCCTCGCCCGTCCGCTCAACAAGTCCGCCTATGGGGAGACGGACATTCATCGGCTGGCCGCCGCCTACCTCTACGGCATCGTGCGCAACCATCCATTCTCAGACGGCAACAAGCGCACGGGCTTCCTTGCTGCCTATACGTTTCTTGCGATCAACGGCTTGGAGTTCGTAACCGAAGAGGCGCAGGTCGTCGCCTTCGTTCTCGCCGTTGCCGCTGGCGAGATCGATGAGGACGGAGCTACGCGGTTCTTTGCCGATTTCGCCGAGCCGATGGCGTGACGAGCCGGAGGGGCCGTATTTTCGCCACAGCCGCAGACTTCGCTTGGTAGCGATGAAAGTTCTCAAATATATCGCTGCATTTCTGCTCGTCTGTTTCCTCCTGCCGGCCGGCGCTTCCGTGGCGCTCTATCTCTCAGGCGAGCACCCCGATTCATGGCGCAATGCCGACTGGTCTGCGACCGGCATCCTCCCCGCACCAGAGCCGGGCGACGAAGCGGTGATCTACATCATGTCGGCGCGGACCGGCGGATTGAAGGGCGCGCTCGCCTCGCACAGCTGGATCCTGCTCAAACAGGGAAACGGTGCACCCTATGTGCGATACGACAAGGTGGGCTGGGGCTCGCCCATCCGGCGGAACGGCTATCCGCCTGACGGCCGCTGGTACTCGAACATCCCGGAAATCGTCGGCATGGTCAGGGGCGAGAAAGCCCAGGAGCTGATCCCCGAGGTCGAGGCGGCAATAGCGGCCTACCCCTATTCGGACCGCGGCGGTTACCGGATATGGCCCGGCCCCAACTCCAACACCTTTGTCGCAACCGTCTTGCGCGACGTTCCGGCACTCGGCATCCGGCTTCCGCCCGAAGCCGTGGGCCGCGATTATCTTCCTCTCACTTCTCCCGTCTCGATCTCACCCGATTGGCACGACATCGATCTCTCGCTCGGCGGATATGCCGGTTTGGGCATCGGGTTGGACACGGGTATCGAAGTGCGGTTCGCAGGTCTTGTTTTCGGAATCGATTTTCTCCGTCCGGCCCTCAAGTTACCGGGCTTCGGAAGGCTCGGCCTCCCGGTTGTGGAGAAGGCATCTTCTCCCTCGGCTTAACGGCTTTGAGGGGTGCGCCGGACTCTCTTTGTTAACGATGACGGCTTCATAGTGCGCCGCATCGGGGAGACCACGTATTCGGAGGTCCGAACCGGATACGCACACCATACCGGCCTAATGCCCCGGACCGGATGAACGAGGCCTCGTTCAAAAGTCATGGCGGCGCTTCGACCAGGGGATGAATTCGTGAAGATCAGTACCAAAATCAAATTGATCGGCATCGCTTCGGCGGTCGGCTTTGCAAGTCTCGTAGCCATTGGCTGGCTTGCCGGCAACAGGACTTCCGGCACGCTGGATACAGTCAAAGTCGCCTCCGAGAACCTCATGGTTGTCGAGCAGATGAAGATCGCCCAGCTCGACCTGATTCTGGCCGCGATGGATGCCATCGTTGACCGCGAGGAAGGCGCAATCGCACCCGAACGCATGGAGATCATCCAGAATTCGATCGATTCCATCCGCGGAGGCGTCCCCGAAGCGCTTGAGGTTGCAAACATGCTCGAGCGGCCGGAACTCATGAACGGGTTCGACGATAATCTGGCCATCGTCGCAAAAGCCATTCAGGTCGAACTTCCCAAACTGATCGAAGCGCGCGCACCGACCAGCGCTTTCAGCGCTATTGACGATGCAATTGACCTGGGCGGAGAACGCCTTGGTGAAACGCTCGAAATCCTGACGAAGGACGGACAGCTTCACATCAGCAATTTGCTGAATTCCACCGAGGAAGTCGCCACCACGTCCACCTTATTCCAGTCCCTGTCAGCTGCAGTCTTTCTGATCGGCATCGGTGCATTCATCTGGTTCGTGGGCAGAAGCGTCACCCGTTCGCTTGACGATTTTGCCGGCGACATGGGCGCAATCTCCGCTGGCAACCTCGACCATGAGATCCAGACCGCCAACCGCACCGATGAAATCGGTCACCTCGCAGAAACCCTCGTCAGCTTCCGCCAGGCAGCAATCGACAAGCTCGGCCTGGAGAGAAATTCTGCCGATGCCCGCGACCGTGAAGAACGTGAGCGCAGCGCCCGGGAAGCAGAGCGCACCCGTGATGGCGCAGCGCTCAACCATGCCATCGACCAGTTGGCAGCAGGCCTCGAGAAACTCTCCTCGGGAGATCTGACCGCTCACATCGATACCAGCTTCGAAGGCGACCTCGAGCGGCTGCGACGCGATTTCAATGAATCCGTCCAGAAGCTCGCGGAAACGCTCGGCGACATCTCCCACGCCACCAGCGCGGTGCGCGGCTCGATCTCGGAAATCACGGCCGCCAGCGACAACCTCTCGCGCCGCACCGAGCAGCAGGCCGCCTCGCTCGAGGAAACGGCCGCCGCGCTCGACCAGATCTCCTCTACCGTCCGCTCGTCGGCGGATCGGGCCGAACAGGCCTCCAGTATGGTCAGCGCGACCAAGAAGAACGCCGAGAATTCCGGCACGATCATGCGCGAGACCATCACCGCCATGGAGAAAATCTCGGAGTCCTCGGGTCAGATCACCCAGATCATCACCGTGATCGACGAGATCGCCTTCCAGACCAACCTGCTGGCGCTCAACGCAGGCGTCGAAGCCGCGCGCGCCGGTGAAGCGGGCAAGGGCTTTGCCGTCGTCGCCCAGGAAGTGCGCGAACTCGCCCAGCGCTCTGCGGGAGCCGCCAAGGAGATCAAGGAATTGATCGCCAACTCGTCCGATCAGGTGGAAGCTGGTGTCTCGCTCGTCAATCGCACCGGCTCCGCACTGACCGAAATCGAAAACGAGGTCAGCCGGATCAACGATCACATTGACTCGATCGTGACGTCCAGCCGCGAGCAGAGCACGGCACTTGGCGAGGTCAATTCCGCCGTCAACCAGATGGACCAGATGACCCAGCAGAACGCAGCGATGGTCGAGCAAACCAATGCTGCGACACAGGGGCTCGGTGAGGAAGCCGGACGTCTCGAAAAGCTCATCGCACGCTTCCAGATACCGGGTATGGGTGCCGCACGGCCCGCCTTCGCGACGGCCCACACCGCCTCCCCCAATTCTACCGCGCCGAGCGCTACGTCGCGGCCAGCCGTGACGCGACCTCAGTCGGTCGCCGCACCGGCTGCAAAAGCCCCTGCCAACCGCAATACTGGTCCGCGCATCGTTGAAACAGGCAAGGCCTCCTCGGCCCCCTCGCCCGCTCGCGCCCTGAACCAGAAGCTGGCCTCGGCCTTCCAGGGCGGTTCGTCAGCGCCTTCATCGAGCCAAAGTTCGGACGGCTGGGAAGAGTTCTGAGTACCCAACCATCCGCGCAAAGGAAAACGCCGCCGGTCAGA
>CEQK01025507.1_pt1 | contig 15000 bp, 13 predicted proteins | sample 531051 | NCBI WGS metagenome assembly CEQK01 (sample SAMEA2621229, study PRJEB7988) | marine metagenome | biome: marine biome (ENVO:00000447); feature: deep chlorophyll maximum layer (ENVO:xxxxxxxx); material: "saline water (ENVO:00002010), including plankton (ENVO:xxxxxxxx)" | depth 150 m
ACTGCTCAAGCTGAAAGCCCAGCACCCCGGCGCACCGATCGCGGCGCATCCCGAGTGCCCGGCGGCGATCGTCGAGCATGCGGATTATGTCGGCTCGACCAGCGGCATCCTGCAATTCGCCGAGACGTTCGAGGGCGACAAGCTGATCGTCGCGACCGAGCCGCACATCATCCACCAGATGGAAAAGGCGCTGCCGGAGAAAACCTTCATCGGCGCGCCGGGCGCAGACGGTAACTGTAACTGCAATATCTGCCCCTACATGGCGCTCAATACGCTGGAAAAGCTCTACACCGCGCTGCGCGACCTCGAGCCGCGGATCGAGATCGAGGAAGGCCTGCGCCTGCAGGCCAAGCAGAGCCTCGACAAGATGCTGGAAATGGCCAGCGGCACGATCGGCAAGGGCGATCTCGACACGATCGACTGACGCCGCCAGCCGAACATCTTACACACGAAAAAGGGCCGGGGAGATCCACTTCCCCGGCCCTTCTTATGTGACGTGCCGCTGTCAGGGAGCGCGTCGTAATCCTGGCCCGCCGGTATTGGGCTTGTCCGGCGCGGAGGCGAGCGCTTCGGCAGCGGGCATATAGCCCTCGAAGGCGCTGCGCCGCAGGACGAAGCGGGCGAGAATGATGCCGTAGATCAGCTTGGAAGCAATATCGGCGAAGGAATAGATCGCCTGACGCGCAACCACCAGATCGCCCGTCGCGCCCAGCTGCGGCAGGGCATAGGCAAGCGGATAGAGGCCCCAGGTGGCGAGGAAGAACCACCACAGGTTGCTGGGCCAGGATTTCAGGATGTCGGGCGTCGTCGCCAGCCCCGCGATCAGCGTCTGGCGCACTTCCAGGATCAGCCACAGGAAGAAGATCGACGAAATCACGCCCCACAGGTTGAGATGCGAGAAATCGCCCACCGCGCCGAACTGGCCGTACAGCCCGGTCCAGACCATCAGTACACCCGGCACCGCCATGCGCAGCGCGCGCCGATGCACCTCCGCCTGGCGAAGCCCCATCGCGATCGCCAGCTGCGCCAGCAGGATCGGCACGGTGATCGTCCAGTTGCCGTAGCGATAGGCGTTGGAGAAGCTGTCGTTCTGAGCCAGCGGGCGATACAGACCGTCGACGTAGGCGTAGCTTTCCCTCCACAGGCCGAATTCCTGCAGCAGGGTCAGCCCCGCGCTCGCCATCACCACCGCCGAGAGAATCGGCACCAGCCGATAACGCGGTGCGAGGTTCTGCACGCTCATCAGGAAGAACAGAATGAACGCGAAGAACGCCGCGTAACTAACCATAAGAATTAACGAACCCAGATGGTATTGCTGGCTGCTCAGGGTGACGAGGTTCTCTATGGCCGAGATCGCTGCGTCGGCCTGAGCAATCTGCGGCTCTGCAACAGTGGGATCGGCGATCGGGGCAGCCATGTGTGTCCTTTCAGAGGGCGGGAAATCCGGCCCTGCCATGCCCGCGTCCAATCGCAGGAAGCCTGCCGCAGTGCAATTCTGGTAAGGATAATCTGCGCGTTCCCGTTTCGCGGCGAGACACACGCGGGCAAAGTCCCTAACTTCGCCACGAAACCGGAGTGAAATACCCCAGATGATCGCCAGACTGCAAAAATTATGGAGCGATATCAACGCCAGCTACTGGTTCTTCCCAGGGCTGTTCGCGATCTCGACCCTGCTCCTGGCGATGCTGACGGTGGAGCTTGACCGGCGGGGCCTGACCGAGTGGGTCGATCATCTCAACTGGTTGCCCCCCGCCCGGCCCCAGGGGGCCAGCAACATGCTGACCGTGATCGCCAGTTCGATGATCGGCGTGGCGTCCACCGTCTTCTCGATCACGATCGCGGCGGTCGCCTATGCCAGCGGCAATTACGGCCCCCGGCTGCTGACCAACTTCATGGAAGATCGCGGCAACCAGCTGAGCCTGGCGACCTTCATCGGCACCTTCGTCTACGCGATCACGGTGCTTCTGTCGGTGCGGATGCCCGATGAATCGGGCGTTCTGACCTCGCAAGGCGACGGGTTCGTGCCCCAGCTGTCGCTGCTGATCGCCTACGTGCTGATGGCGGTCTCGGTCATGGTGCTGGTCTATTTCCTCAACCACGTGCCCTCCTCGATCAGGATCAATGCGGTGCTGGAAGGGATCGGTCGCCGCCTGCTGAACGCGATCCGCGACAATTTCGACGAACCGATGAAGGCGCGCGTGGAAGGCGAGGTGCGCGAGGGCACGCCCGTATTTGCCTCGCGCACCGGCTACATCCAGGTGATCAACTGGAACGAGCTGCTCAAGGTTGCGCGCAAGAGCGGGTCGGAACTGCAACTGGCGGTGCGGACGGGCGATTTCTGCCACCCCTCGGTCGCCATCGGGTACTGGTCCGAAAAGCCGGACGATGCCTGCGACGAGCAGGTGCGCGAGTGCATTGCGCTGGGCGATGCGCGGACCCCGGCGCAGGATCTGCATTTCATGATCGACGAGCTGGTCGAGATCGGGCTGCGCGCGCTGTCGCCCGGCATCAACGACCCTTTCACGGCTATCTCCGCGCTGCACTGGATCGGCGCCGCCACCGCCGAACTGGGCAAGCGCGACCTGAACTGGTCGGTGGGCGAACCCGACGAGGACGGGCGACGCCCGCTGCGGCCGATGGCGGACGATTTCAGCCACTATCTCGGGCGCGGCTTCGGCACGATCCGGTCTGCTGCGGCGACCAGTCCGCCGGCAGCCGCGGTCATGTTTGATTCTCTAGAAAGCGCCGCTGTGACGATCACCGATCCGGTGCGCCACAAGAACATCCGCGACGAGGCGGACCAGCTGATGCGCCAGGCAAAAGCCTCCCTCACCGGTCCGGATCTGGAGCAGGTGGAGGCCCGCTTCGCGCTGTTCCGCAAGCGGCTGGAAGACCACCCCAAATAGGGTGTCAGCCGACCCGCGCGCGCGCGACCGCCAGCGCCGCGCCAACCATCGCCATGCCGACGAGATCGAGCAGGCCGAGCGTTTCGCCGAACGCGAGATAGCCGGAGAGTACCGCCACCGCAGGCTGCATCAGCAGCGCCAAGCCGATTATCATCGGCGGGAAGGCGCGCAGAGCGAAGACCAGCAGGCCCTGCCCCGCGACCTGGCTCAGCAGCGCGAGCACGATCAGCGGGGTCCAGTCGTGCGGCCACACAGGCTCGCCGCGCAGCAGGGCCACCGTCAGCAGCACAGGTGCGGCGATGCAGCACACGCGCACCAGCAGGCTCCACCCGCCCAGCCCTTTTCGCGCATCCTGCAGGCACAGCAGGTAGATTGCGTAGAGCATCCCCGCGGTGATGCAGAACAGGTCGCCCATCAGGGTATCCGCGCTGATCTGTGCGCTGCGCCCCAGCAGGATCGCCGCGCCGCCCAGCGCCAGTACGATCGCCGCCCACTCGGCCCGCGCGGGCATGGTCCGGGCGATCACGATGCCCCAGAACAGCAGCACGATGCTGCCCGCATTGCCGAACAGCGTCGCATTGCCCAGCCGGGTATGTTCGATCCCGATATGCCAGCTGGCCAGATCGAGCGCGAAGGCGATCGCCCCCAGCGCGACCAGCCAGGCGGTTCGGCGTGGCACGCCCAGCACCGGCTGACGCGCACTGCGCGCGATCAGCCAGATGATCGGCAACGCCAGTACCAGCCGCCAGAAGCCCGCAGACACCGGGCCGCTGTCCGCCAGGCGGACCGACCACGGCCCGAGCGCGAGCGCCACATTGCCCGCGATCAGCGCCGCCCAGTGCAGCGCGCGCGGGTTTTGGCTTGCCCCCTGCAAAGGCGTTCTTTCATGTGCGTTGCTTGTCGTGGCCATGGCGCGCCCCTAACTCCGCCCGACGCCCACGGGTCAACCAAATAAGGAGAACACCTCCATGCACGACGCCCTGTTCCAGCCGATCCGCCTCGGCGCGATCACCGCGCCCAACCGGATTTTGATGGCGCCACTGACGCGCGGCCGCGCGACCCCGCCGAACTTCGTCCCGAATAAGATGATGGAAACCTATTACCGCCAGCGCGCGGGCGCCGGGCTGATCATCAGCGAGGCGACCGGGATCAGCGTAGAAGGGCTCGGCTGGCCGAACGCGCCGGGCATCTGGAGCGACGAGCAGGTCGAGGGCTGGAAGCCGATCACCGACGGCGTGCACGAGGAAGGCGGGCGGATCGTCCTGCAGCTGTGGCACATGGGGCGGATTGTTCACCCCGATTTCCTTGGCGGAAATCCGCCGGTATCCGCCAGCGCGACCACCGCGCCGGGCCACGCGCACACCCCCACGGGCCGCAAGGACCACGTACAGGCACGCGCGCTTTCGATCGACGAGATCAAGCGCGTGGTCGAGGATTACCGCAAGGCGGGTGAGAACGCGAAGGCCGCCGGATTCGACGGGGTGCAGCTGCACGGCGCGAATGGCTACCTGATCGACCAGTTCCTGCGTCGCAGCACCAATCTGCGCGAGGACGAATATGGCGGCTCGGCGGAAAACCGCGCGCGCCTGCTGGGAGAAGCGCTCGACGCGCTGATCGACGTATGGGGCGCGGACCGGGTGGGCCTGCGCCTGTCGCCCAATGGCGAAACGCAAGGCGCGGACGATCCCGATCCGGCGGAAACATTCGGCGCGGCAGCCAAGGTGGCGCAGGATCGCAAGGTCGCCTTCCTCGAACTGCGCCAGCCGGGCCCGAACGGCACCTTCGGCGCGACCGACGTGCCCCAGCAGGATGCCCATATCCGTGGCATCTACACCGGCCCGCTGGTGCTCAACAGCGATTACACACCGGAAGAGGCGGCCAGCGATGTGGAGAGCGGGCGTGCCGATGCGATCAGCTTCGGCCGGCCGTTCATCTCCAACCCCGACCTGCCCACGCGGATCGCCAAGGGCGCGCATCTGGCGGAAAACGTCAACGTACCGCAGAGCTGGTACCTGCCCGGCGAAGCGGGCTACATCGACTATCCGACGCTGGAACAGGAAGCTGCGGCGAGCGCCTGAACCGGCGCGCCGCGAGCAGGCGCAATGATCTGCGAGCGGGCGGCGCTATTCGGCGTCGTCCGCTCCATCCTGCGAGGCATCGCCATCCTCGCTGGCATCCGCGCCGTCTTCACCATCTTCGCCGCCGCGCTTGGGCGACTGCGACTGGACCATCGCGATCGGCAGCATCGAGTCGGTGATCGAGCCGCCCAGCACTTCGCCCTGTGGCCCGGTCTCCTCGGCATCGTTCGACTCGGCGGCATCCTTGCTATCCCCGCACGAGGCGAGCAGCAGCGCGCTTGCACAAATGGCGAAAATCCTGCGGGTCATGACGCGTCCTGTTGTTCGAGCGCGGCGAGAAACGCCGGCGCGTGAGCCTTTAATGCCTCATCCCACGCCTGGGGTGCAAGCGCGATCCCCAGATCGGCGAGGCTGGTCACGCCGAACTCGTCGATCCCGCAGGGCACGATCCCCGTGAAATGCGACAGGTCCGGGTCGAGATTTACTGCAAAGCCGTGCATCGTCACCCAGCGGCGCACGCGCACGCCGATCGCGCCGATCTTAGCCTCGCGCCCATCGGGCCCCTTGGTCCAGATGCCGACCCGTTCGGGCACCGTCCAGCACTGCACCCCGAGGCCGCCCAGCGTGGCCACCACCCAGTCTTCCAGCGAATGGACGAAGCGCCGCACATCCTTGCCGCGCTTGCGCAGGTCGAGCAGGGTGTAGGTCACCCGCTGACCCGGCCCATGATAGGTGTAGCGCCCGCCCCGGCCCGCCTCGACCACTTCGAACCGCGGATCAAGCAGCTCGCTCGCCACAGCGCTGGTCCCCGCAGTGTAAACGGGGGGATGCTCCAGCTGCCAGATCAGCTCGCGCGCCTCGCCCCGCTCGATCGCGGCGTTGCGCGCCTCCATCTGGTCCAGCGCCTCGCGGTAGGGCACCTGCTGCGCGGCGATGTGCCATTCGATCTGTTCAAGTCCGGCCATTTTCGTTTGCGTGGCCCATGACCCGCCGCTTATCAAGAGCCGCACACAAGGGGGTTGCCAATGAAACTCGACATGAATCGCGCGTGGACCGAAGCGCTCAGCCTGATCCAGGCCAATATCGGCGTGGTCGCGACCGTGGCGGGCGTGTTCTTCTTCCTGCCCTATCTCGCCTTCGCATTGCTGATGCCGGAGACGGCCAACTTCGCGGTCGAGCCCAACTCGGACGATCCGACCGCCGCGTTCGATCAGGTTATGGCGCTGTATGCGGACATCTGGTGGATCATGCTGCTGCTGATTGTGGCGCAGACGGTCGGCACGCTCGCCCTGCTGGCGCTGCTGCGGGCGGATAACCGCCCGACCGTGGGCCAGGCGATCACGGTGGGCGCGATCGGTTTCCTTACCTCCATCGCGGCGACCATCATCCTGTATATCGGCGTGGGCGTGATCGGGGGCGTGCTGATGGGGGTCGCAATCGCAAGCAAAATCACCGCGCTGGCAGTGATCCTGGGCCTCCTGCTGTTCGTCGCCTTCATCTACCTGATGGTAAAGTTCTCGCTGCTCGCGCCGGTCATCGCGATCGATAAGGTCTACAACCCCCTCACCGCCCTGCTGCGGTCGTGGCGGCTGACCAAGGGCAATTCGGTGCGGCTGTTCTTCTTCTACCTGCTGCTCTTCATCGCCCTCGTGGTTGTCAGCGGCGTGATCGGCATGATCGTGATGCTGGTCTTCGGCCTGATGGGGGAGGAAGTCATGCTGATCGGTTCGGGGCTGATCAATTCGGCAGTCAATGCTGTCGTCATCGTGCTGATGCTGGGCGTCCTCGCCGCAGTTCACCGCCAGCTCGCCGGGCCGAGCGCGGAAAGCATGGGCGAAACCTTCGAATAGCCTTTATCGGGGAGCGCCGATTGCCACCTGCGCGCGTGCGGCCTAGCGTCGCGCCGTAATGGCCGACAATCCCCCCTCCGCTTCCGAGAATTCCCTTCTGAGCCCACCGGCTCCGCCAGACCATCAGGGCATCCCGCGCGGGCGCATGGCGCTGCTGTTCACCGTCGTGCTGGTCTCGGCGGCGGGCAACACGGCGATGCAATCGGTCATGCCCTCGATCGGCACCGCGCTGGGAGTTGCCGACGTATGGATCAGTCTGGCCTATAGCTGGTCCGCACTGCTCTGGGTGATCTTCGCCCCCTATTGGGCGAGCCGATCCGACCGACGCGGCCGCAAGGCGATGATGGCACTGGGCTTGGCAGGCTTCGTCGCCTCGATGGGCCTGTGCGGCGCGGTGCTGTGGATCGGCCTCGCCGGATGGCTGACCCCGCTGCTGACCCTGCTGCTGTTCGCGCTGTGTCGTTCGCTCTACGGACTGCTGGGTTCCGCCGCGCCGCCGGCGGTGCAGGCCTATGTCGCCAGCCGTACGCCGCGTGCCGAGCGCACGCAGGCGCTGTCGCTCATTTCGTCGAGCTTTGGGCTGGGCACGGTAATCGGCCCCGCTCTTGCCCCCTTGCTTATCTTCCCGCTGGTTGGGCTGACCGGCCCATTCTTCTCCTTCGCAGTAATCGGGATCGTCGCGATGGTCGCGCTGCGGCTGCGCCTGCCCAACGACGAGCCGCGCTTTGCCGCGCGCGGGCTGGCCTTCGATGCGCCCTATGGCGGCAGCGGCGCAGGCCGCCATGCGACCGACAAGCCGTCGAACGAGGATGCGGATACGCCCCCCGGGCAGGACACGTCCCTGCCTGCCGAAGCGCCCGCCCTGAAATGGGCCGACAAGCGCATTCGCCCGTGGCTGCTGGCGGGGCTGCTGGGCGGCCACGCGCAGGCGATGATGCTGGGTATCGCAGGCTTCCTCGTGCTCGATCGGCTGGGCCTCCGCGACGATCCGCTGGCCGGCGCCGGGCCGGTCAGCATCGTGCTGATGATCGGCGCGGTGGCGACCCTGCTGGCGCAATGGGGGCTGATCCCCATTCTGCATCTCGGCCCGCGCGTCTCGACCCTGGCGGGCATGGCGCTGAGCGTGGTCGGCGCGGCGATCTTCGGCACGGCGGGCGACCTACACGGCATCGCGCTGGGCTTTGCCGTCGCCGCGCTCGGCTTCGGCCTGTTCCGCCCCGGTTTCACCTCGGGCATGTCGCTTGCGGTCAGCAGGCCGGAACAGGGGCAGGTCTCGGGCAAGGTCGCGAGCGTCAACGGCGCGAGCTACATCTACGCGCCCGCGCTGGGCGTGTGGCTATATGGCCATAGCGACTGGATCGGTTTCGCCGCGATCATCGGCTTTTGCGTGGCGGTGATGGTGATCGGATGGACCCGGCTCGATAGTGACGAGGCGCTGATGGCACGCGCGGACGACTAGGTCGCTCCGCACGCACTCGGGCTAGCCAAGCCCCTTCAGATCAGAGGATTTCCAGCACCCTGTCCTGCGGGCGGCACAGGCGTGCGCCCTTCTCCGTCTCGACCAGCGGCCGCTCGATCAGGATGGGGTCGGCGACCATCGCATCCAGTATCGTGTCCCCATCGGCATCGGGCAAGCCGCGCTCTTCGGCGTCCGTGCCACGCGTGCGCAGCCCCTCGGCAGGGGTGATCCCCGAATCGCGGTACAGCTGCGCCAGCTTCTCGCGGCTCGGCGGCTCCTTGAGATATTCGACCACGGTGAGGTCGACCGCCTTGAGGTTCTCAAGGATCGCAAGCGTCTTGCGCGAAGTGCCGCATTTCGGATTGTGCCAGATGGTCGCTTTCATGATCCGCATCCCTTCGATGAAACTGATGCCGCTCGCCTAGCGCCGCGCCGATCCCCAGCCAAGACGAGACTCTCGACATACAGCGGTTGTAATTGCGAACCCTTCTCATTAGTCGGAGCTATCGCGAATCAATTGCAACAAAGGGATCGTCATGAGGGACCACACTTTCCGTATCGCGCTATTGCTGGGCGCATCTGCCCTGCCCGGCGCGGTCCATGCGGAGGACGCCGCCACCGGTAGCGAAGAGGCCGCGCAGGCGGCTGGCGAAGGCGAACAAATCGTCGTCACCGCAACCCGCACGCCGCTCGCTATCGAGGACGTGCCCGCCACCGTCACGGTGATCGACGCCGAAGACATCGCCGATGACATGGTGACCGACATCAAGGATCTGGTCCGTTACGAACCGGGCGTCTCGGTGCGCCGCGCCCCTGCCCGCTTCGGGGCGGCGCTGGGCACGCTGGGTCGCGCGCGGAACGAGGATTTCGTGATCCGCGGGATCGGTGGCAACCGCGTGCTGATCCAGGTCGACGGCATCCGTACCCCGCAGGGCTTCACCTTCGGCGCGCAGGAAGCGGGCCGTGGCGGCTACACGGATGTCAGCCTGGTCAAGTCGGTCGAGATCCTGCGCGGGCCCGCATCGGCGCTCTATGGCAGTGACGGGTTGGCCGGGGCGGTCAGCTTCACCACCAGCGATCCGGTCGATCTGATCGGAACCGACAGCTTCGGCGGCTTCGCCAGCGCATCCTACTCAAGCGCGGACGAGGAGTTCTCCGAAACCGTCGCGCTCGCCGGGCAGAGCGGCGCGTTCTCCGCGATGCTCGCCTATACCCGCCGTGATTTCCACGAGCTGGAGAACAAGGCCACGGTCGGCGGGCTCGGCGAGGCGCGCACGCTGCCCAACCCGCAGGATGGCGAGTCCGACGCGTTTCTGGGCAAGCTGGTGTGGGAACAGGGGCCGCACCGCCTGCGCCTCACGGGCGAGTACCTCGACAGCGCACTGTTCACCGATGTGCTGACCGGGCAAGGCCCGCAATTCCTGTTCGGCCCCTCCCCCAGCTGGATCGTCGACGATCTGACCGCCAACGACACCACGAGCCGCAAGCGCGTCTCGCTCGACTGGACCTATAGCGGCGGCGGCGCGGTCGATTACGCGCATGTCGCGGCCTATTATCAGGACGGGAAGGACGTGCAGTTCGCGGACGAGGATCGCTCCCCCGTCGGCGCCACCCCGCGCCCCGATCGCGAACGGCTCAACACTTTCGAGAACGAGGTATTCGGCGGCGTCGCCGAGGCGCGCAAGGTCTTCTCGACCGGCGCGATCGGCCATGTGCTGGCCTTCGGCGGTGATGTCAGCTTCACGCGGCAGGAGGGCCTGCGCGACGGGACCGAGCCGCCCGCAGGCGAGGTCTTCCCCTCACGCGCCTTCCCTGCGACCGATTTCACGCTGGGCGGGATCTTCCTCGCCGACGAGATCGCGCTGTTCGACAACCGGCTGACGATCTTCCCCGCGTTGCGCTTCGACTTCTACGACCTGTCGCCGACCGACGATCCGCTGCTGCCCAGTTTCACCGGATCGGCGCAGAGCGGCAACCGCCTGTCGCCCAAGCTGGGCGTCACGCTGAAGCTGGCCGAGAACACGCTGCTTTTCGCCAATTACGCGCAAGGCTTCCGCGCTCCCACGCCTTACCAGGTGAACAACTTCTTCGAGAATCTCGCCTTCGGCTATACCTCGCTGCCCAACCCGGACCTCGGCCCGGAAACCAGCGAGAGCTGGGAGGCCGGCTTGCGCTTCTCGACCGATGCGGTCTCGCTGCAAGTGGTCGGTTTCAGCGCCAGCTACGACGATTTCATCAGCCAGCAGGTTGTCGGCGGATCGTTCACCCCCGCCGATCCGGCGCAGTACCAGTACGTCAATTTCGACGCGGTCGAGATCGACGGGGTCGAAGCCAAGGCATCCTACCGCGCGGATAACGGCCTGACGGCGAACTTCGCGATCGCCTATGCCGATGGCGACATCCTGTCGCCGGGCGCAGCGCCGCAGCCGCTCTCGACCATCGATCCGCTCAATCTGGTGGCGGGCATCGGATACCGCCATCCGCAGGGGCGCTTCGGGGTCGAGCTGACCGCGATCCACCACGCGCGCAAGGAACTGGACGAGACGACCGGCGAATGCACCGGCGATTGCTATCGTCCGGGCGCGTTCACGGTGCTCGACGCGACCGCTTTCGTCGCGATTACCGATGCGCTCAAGCTGCGCGCCGGCGTCTTCAACCTGACTGACGAGACCTACGCCTACTGGCAGGACGTGCGCGGCCTTTCCGACACTTCGACGATCACCTCGGCCTTCACCCGGCCGGGCCGCAACGCCAGCGTTTCGATCAACTTTTCATTCTGAGGGAGGACCACATGAAACTGACCACACTGATCGGCGCAGCCCTGCTCGCCACCACGGCCATCGCCAGCCCCGCGCTCGCCGACGGCCCCATCGCGGATCGCGGCGAAGCGGTCGAGCGCGCGCATTTCCAGAAGGACCGCGAGACCATCCTGTCGATGGCGGGCGACTACAAGGTGCGCTTCGACATGCAGGAATCGACGCCCTGGATGGAAGGCTACGAACCGCTCGATCGCAAGATTTCGGGCGGGTATGAATCTGTCCGCGTGATCGAGGATACCGGCACAAGAATCGTCCTCCAGCACCTGCTGGTGGTCGGGAACGAGGGCGAGGAGTTCGTCATCAAGCACTGGCGGCAGGACTGGGAGTACGAGCCCGAAAAGATCCTCGCCTATACCGGCCCCAATACTTGGGAATGGAAGGAAATGCCCGAGCGGATGCGCAATGGCCGCTGGTCGCAGACCGTCTATCAGGTGGACGACAGCCCGCGCTATGCCGGGTGGGGCGAATGGCAGGACAGTCAGGGCATTCGCCGCTGGCGATCCAACTGGACCACCCGCCCGCTCGCCCGCCGCGACGCAGTGCGCCATCCGATCTACGACCGATATGAGGGGATCAACCGCCACCAACTGACCCCGACCGGCTGGATCCACTGGCAGGACAACACCAAGATGATGCCCGATGCTTCGGCAGAAGACGGGCTGAAGCCGGTGGTGCAGGAATACGTCCTCAACACCTACGACCGGTTCGATGGCTACAACACCGGCGCGGCCGATGCCTACTGGGCGGCCACCAAGGATTACTGGGCGGCGGTGCGCGACATGTGGGCGGACGTCGCCGAAGCGAATGGCGGCATCACGATCGAGGAAGAGGCCGAGACCGGCACGGTCATCAGCGGTCGGCTGCTGGCCATCGGTAACGAGCTGCAGGAAGGCACAATCGCGCAGGATGCCGCGATTGCAGAGGCACGCGCGCTGATCGGGGAGGCGACGGCACCCGCACAGCAAGGAGCGTACTAGAGCCGCAAGTGAACCGGCGCGCGTTCGGGCTCCTGAGACGGGCCTCGCGCGTCGGTTCATCCTGCCCCCCGCCAGGGTGTTCATGTTGGGTCGGTTCGTTTGCGCGGGTCTCATTTCCCACGCAGGGGCTTGCCTGTGCGACTAATTATCAATAGCGGGCATCCCGCAAACGCTAATTACTCGCATCAGGGATTCTCATGCACCGCTCTTCCTTCCGGTCCGGCCTTTTCCTCGGCGCCGCGATCGTCTGCGCCACTGCCAGCCCCGCAATGGCGAATACCGATTCAGAGGACGGCGCGACGCCCCAGCGCGACTACCTTCCCGCCGAGATCGTGGTGACCGGCGAGCGTGCGGGATACGATACCGCGGATGGCAGCACCGCCACGAAGACCCCGACCCCGCTGATCGATGTGCCGCAATCGGCCACCTTCATCACCGAGGACCAGCTGGAGGACCAGTCGATTCGCCAGCTGGGCGAGGCTCTGCGCTTCGTGCCTGGAATCAGCCTTGAATCGGGCGAAGGCCACCGTGACGAGATCTTCATCCGCGGGCAGGAAACCACCGCCGACTTCTATCTCGACGGTCTGCGCGACGACGCGCAATATTATCGCTCGCTCTACAACATCAGCCGGGTCGAAGTGCTCAAGGGCGCCAATGCGCTGATCTTCGGGCGCGGCGGCGGAGGCGGCGTGGTCAACCGTGTCAGCAAGAAGGCGCAGACGAACGAAGGCTTCGGTCAGTTCGATGCCTCTCTCGACACCTTCGGCGCCTTCGCACTGCTCGCCGACGTCAACCAGCCGCTGACCGAGACGGTCGGCCTGCGCCTCAACGCCACCTACGAAGAATTCGACAATAACCGCGATTTCTACGAGGGTCGCTTCATCGGCATCTCGCCCACGCTCGGCGTCGATATCGGGCCGGACACACGGCTCGACGTGTCGTACACCTACGACGATGACCGGCGGACCACCGACCGCGGCGTGCCCTCCTTCCAGGGCGGGCCGCTGACCGGGTACGATGACACCTTCTTCGGCGATCCCGACTTCAACCGGAGCACGATCGAAGCGCACATCGCCCGCGCGCGGGTGACGCATCGTCTGTCCCCCGCGGTCAGCGTCAACGCGGCGCTGCAGTACGCCAATTACGACAAGGCCTATGCCAACATCCTGCCGCGCGGCACCGACGGCACCTCGGTCAGCCTTGGTGGCTACGCCGATGCGACACAGCGCGAGAACCTGATCGGGCAGGCCAACCTGGTCGCTGAATTCGATACCGGTCAGATCGGGCACACGCTGCTGGTCGGCATCGAGGGCGGCAGGCAGGACACGCAGAATAGCCGCGACAACGTGACCTTCGCCGGTGCGAGCAGCGCGCCGCTGGCCGAAACGATCTTCGTCCCGCCCTTCACCACTGCACCCAGCCGCGCGCGCGACAGCGATCTGACGACCTTCTCCGCCTATGTGCAGGACCAGATCGCAATTGGCGACTTCGTCGAACTGGTCGCGGGCCTGCGGTTCGACCGCTTCGATCTCGATACGGTCGACCTCGTCAATGCCGTGGATGGCAGCCGGGTGGACGAGCAGTTCAGCCCGCGCGTCGGCCTGATCGTCAAGCCGGTTGAGAACGTCTCGCTCTACGCCGCCTATTCCGAAAGCTTCCTGCCGCAGGCGGGCGACCAGTTCGTGATCCTGAGCCCCGGCGACGCCGCGTTCGAGCCCGAGCAGTTCACCAATTACGAGATCGGCGCCAAATGGGCGATCGGTCCGCGCCTGCTCGCCGCTGCATCGATCTTCCGGCTGGAGCGGGAGAACACGACCGCGCCCGATCCGAACAATACCGGGCTGACGCTGCAGACCGGCGCGAGCCGCACAGAAGGCTTCGAGATCAGCCTGACCGGCGAAATCCTGCCCTTCTGGGAGGCGAGCCTCGGCTATACCTATCTCGATGGCGAGATTACCGAGACGACCGATGCTGCGGTCGCCGGCACGCGGCTGCAGCAACTGCCCGAACACCAGATCACCGCATGGAACCGGTTCAACCTGACCGACCGGCTGGGCGTGGGCGCAGGCCTGATCTATCAGGGCGAACAGTTCGCCAGCTTCAGCCAGAACGTGACGCTGCCCGACTACGTCCGGGTGGATGCGGCGATCTTCTACGACGTCACGGACCGGATCGCGGTGCAGGTGAACGTCGAGAACCTGTTCGACGAGACCTACTATCCGAGCGCTCACGGCGACAACAACATCCAGCCGGGTCGTCCGTTCAGCGCCCGCTTCGGCGTTCGCCTGAAGATGTAACCGCTAGTCGGCGCGCGGCTCGACCGGTGCGAGCGCCGGGACATCGCGCGCCGCCTCTTGGGGATCGATCGCGGGCGGCGGGGCGGCTTCAATGGCCTGCGCACCGCTCGCTGCCTCGCTTGCCCGCACGATTGCCCGCGCCAGTCGCGGATAAACCCCGCAGCGGCAGATGTTGGGGATCGCGACGTCCATGTCCGCGCGGCTCGGCGACGGATTGGCCTCGAGCAGCGCGGCAGCGGCGATGGCGATGCCGGGCGTGCAGAAGCCGCACTGGATCGCCTGTTCGGCGACCAGTGCCTGCTGCACCGGGTGCGAGCGATCGCGCGAAAGCCCCTCTATCGTCGTGATCAACCGCCCTTCCGCCTCCTCAATCGAGACGAGGCAGGATCGCAGCGGCACGCCGTCGATCAGCACCATGCACGCACCGCAATCGCCCGTCCCACAGCCGAACTTGGTGCCGGTGAGGTTGCTTGCCTCGCGCAGTGCGAACAGCAGCGGGGTTTCGGGGTCGAGCAGATATTGCACCGGCCGATTATTGACCGTCATCTTCGTCACGGCATCACCAAGCTAATCCGCCCTAATCCGCATAAAACTCGACCAGATGGCACCGCTCG